>JABAOC010001001.1_pt3 | contig 39918 bp, 42 predicted proteins | sample 7062161 | NCBI WGS metagenome assembly JABAOC01 (sample SAMN14538625, study PRJNA623070) | marine sediment metagenome | biome: marine biome [ENVO:00000428]; feature: marine pelagic biome [ENVO:01000023]; material: deep marine sediment [ENVO:00002113] | place: India: Gulf of Khambhat ... | reverse complement strand
CGCTTTCGAAATTCTCCGATAATCTCAGGCTCCCCCACTCGCGTGCGTGCGATCTCGCCACCCAGCTTTGAAGCTACGTCATCGAGCACGGCGCTGGTGGCAACCGTGGTCACGATTCGGGGACGCTTCCGCTCGCGAAGGTAATGCAACGCCACGAGCGCGAAGACGCGGTCGCCGCTGAGAATCTCACCCCGCTCGTCCACGATCAACGTTCGATCCGCGTCACCATCGTGAGCTATCCCCAAGTCTGCCTTGCATGCGACGACTGTTTTAGCGAGCTCCCCCAAGTTTTCTGGAACTGTCTCGAGCTTGCGACCCGGAAAAGTGCCGTCTAGCTGGCAGTTGAGCGAAACCACCTTGCATCCCAGCTCTCGCAGCAAACGAGGTGTCACCACGCTGCCTGTAGCATTACCGCAATCTACGACCACCTTTAGCCCGCGCTTGAACTTTGGGACACGCTTCCGCATGGCATCGATATAAGGCTCTAGAGGATCTGCCTCGCTTACGCGGCCGATGTGCTGCCAGTTCACCCGCTTTCCACCTTTGAAAACGATGCGCTCGATCTCCCGCTCGCGCTTGCGCTCGAACCCAGCGCCCTCGCTATCCCAGAACTTGATCCCGTTGTACTCGGGCGGGTTATGGGAGGCAGTGATGATGACGCCCGCGTCACACGAGAAATAGCGAGTCGCGAACGAGAGCACGGGTGTTGGTGTTAGGCCTAGCTTAAGCACTTCGCACCCGCCAGCCGTTAGGCCAGCGACTAAGGCATGCTCTAACATCTCGCTTGAGGTGCGATTATCGTGCCCAACCGTGATTTTTCCCTTACCCCCCAAGTGTGTCGCTAAGGCTAGGCCGAGATTGAAAGCTAATTTTGGAACCAGCTCTTGATTTGCAATGCCCCTAACGCCGAAGGTTCCGAATAGCTTTGGCATGGTACCATGAACAATTATATCGCACGTATTAAATCATCTCACGCTAAATCCAACATGGGCCCGTGGCCAAGCTGGATAAGGCGGCAAGTGGAAACACCCGCAAGCCTTCTATCTTGGCGAGGAAAGCTGCAGATCGCGCGTTCGAATCGCGCCGGGCCCGCCATTTTGTGCTGGGTTGCATCAATCTTAAATCAAAGTAGTGGAAATGGGTGGTTGGATAAAATGGAACCTGTTGAAATCCTTAATGTTACCGGATTTCGTGCCAAGGAACAGCTTCGCGGGGCCTCCTTGGGAATTCTCCCGATGGGAAGTATCGAGTTCCACGGGCCCCATGCTCCACTCGGCACTGACAGCATTATCGCCACAGCTCTCGCAGAACGGGTTGCAAAAAGACTAGGGGGAGTACTTTTCCCTCTAATCGCTTACAGTCATTGCCCATCAGCCACCAAGGGATATCCGGGAACCGTATCCGTAAGAACAGAGACAATGATCGAGTATCTGACCGAGGTATTTCGTGGTATTCTTGCAACAGAAGTGAAAGGAATACTCGTGCTAAACGCACACGACGGAAATATCGAGGTGGTCAAGGCCGCGGGGGAGGTTATTTCTAATGAATTTCCAGATCGGTTTGTCCTGCTAATTAATTGGTGGCAAACGCTCCCTGAATCTTTCGTCAATTCGTTGGGCTTCTTCTCTCAAAGCGGGGGGCACGGTCACGGTGGTCCGCTGGAAACTTCAGTAGTTCAAGCGATCAAACCCGACACAGTGGAGCTGAGCAAAGGGAAAGACATCGACCTAAAACCCGGAACCGCGAATGAGGCACTTCATGTAGTGTCTGAAGGAAATCGTCGGGATGTTTGGGCTGGCTATCATGGAAGGATCAGTGAGGCCTCTAAAGAAAAGGGAGAAGTCCTCATAGAGGAGAGCGCAAAACGTATCGTCAAAGCTGTTCAGGAATGGATTGGCTCCAACGTCTGAAAGCTTGATTGTTTGTTTCCGGCTTAGACGAATCCCTCGGGCTCACTATTTTTAATGATTTAGGCAGATATCACGGTGGAACCGTTCGAGAAGGAGGATGAAATGCCCGAACCCAAAAGCTACGCTCGGCGCCTGATCAAGGGCAGCGCCATAGTTTTCGTGGCGCTCGTCGCTTCAGGTCTCATAGCGTTTCTGCTTCGCATATTCTTAGCGCGTAGCTTTAGCGTTGAAGAGTACGGCTTTTTTTACACGGCCATCGCGCTGGCCTCATTCTTCGCTCTCTTCCGTGATTTGGGCTTGGGTTCGGCCTTAGTGAAGCATATCCCCGAGTTCAGGCTCTGGAGGCAGTTTGGTAAGATAAAATCATCCATAACATTTGCCCTGCTCTTCCAAGCCGTCCTCGCGTTTTTGGTCGCAGCGATGTTATTCGTATTTTCCGATCAAATCGTCCTCGCGTTTTCTAGTCCTGAGGATTTGGCTGTTGTGGGAATGGCAAATGCATCGCTTGTGGTAAAGATTTTGAGCATCTGGTTCTTCGTGGCAATTTTTTCCTTCAATTTCAAGTGGATATTTCAGGGCTTTCAAAACATGCCGGCATATGCGTTGATGAGTTTCCTTGAAATATTCTTTGTTCTACTCTCGGCGATTCTCCTCGTCGGCCTGTTCAATATTGGCATCGGGGGGGCCGCTTACGCGTATCTGCTCGCCTTCTTGGTCTTGGCGGTTCTCGGGTTTTTCCTCTTCTGGAGGGGCTATCCCCGAGTCATCAAGGAAAAAATTCAGATTCCAAAATCTTTGGTCAAAAAGCTGTTTGTGTTTGCGCTGCCGGTTTTCATCGGTGGACTTGGAGGACTTATCATCGGCTACATGGATACCTTGATGATCGCCGGTTTTTGGTCCTCGAAACAGGTCGGGTACTACCAGACCGCGCAGCCAGCCGCGCGCATCCTGTGGTACCTCGTGACCCCATTGGTGACAGTTCTCTTCCCGATGATATCCGAACTCTGGGCTAGACGCGAGCGGAAACTCCTGAAGAACGCGCTGCATTTCCTGACCAAATTTTCATTCATTCTGATTATCCCGGCGGCGCTCGTCTTCATAGCATTCCCAGACATAGTCATCAACCTGCTGTTCGGTCCGAGATATTTAGCTGGTACAATGGTTCTCCAGATACTTGCTGGAGCTGCAATCGTTTACACGCTATATGCGATTTTGATTTATGCGATATCAGGGATAGGCAGACCAATCATTAACACGAAGGTGGTCGGCGTGATGGCCGGCCTGAACCTAGCAGGAAACTTGTTGCTAATCCCAGCGTACGGAATCGAGGGGGCTGCGATAGCGACTTTCTCCGCCTACACGCTTGGCCTAGTCCTGATGTTCTATTACGCGCGGAAGCTCGTTAAATTCACAGTACCAGCTTTATCACTGATCAAAACGGTAACTGGGGGGATATTCACATTGCTCATTATCTTTGGACTCAAATCCATCTTGGTGCTGTCACCTTGGCCGGAGGCATTTGTGGTCCTGATACCGAGTCTCGTGTTCTACGGGGTGTGGGTCTTGGCAACAAAAGCGGTGACAAAAGACGATCTGAAGCTCATAGCGCGGATAGTGCCGATGCCCAAGTGGCTGGTCAAGGCTGCTGGGAAATTTATCGGGAAATAGGGCTTAATTAAAAGATAGAAGATACGATAACAAGGTGTACGAATGGCAAAAATTAGTATTCTCGGCAGCGGTACCGTGGGAACAATCGTCGGCAGGGGTTTCAAAGAGTTCGGAAACCGAGTGATATGTTACGATATCGATGAAAAAAAGGTCCAGGATCTTCGCAATTCAGGTCTCGATGCCACCACTGAGCTGAGCAACGCTATTCGCGAGTCCGATATCTCATTCCTGTGCCTCCCGACACCCACAAAAGATCGGAAAATTGACTTATCTTACATTAGATCCGTAACTGAAAATCTAGCCCGTTGTCTGAAAGAAAAAAATGATTATCACGTGGTGGTCGTTAAAAGTACTGTGCTACCCACGACAACAGAAAAAGTGGTTATTCCGCTCTTGGAAGAACACTCAGGTAAGAAGGTTGGCCCCGATATCGGAGTGTGCGTGAATCCGGAGTTCCTTACTGAAATTCATCGATCTTGGACCGACAACAAATCATATGCCCGGGACTTCTTCAGCGAGGATAGGGTGGTGATTGGGGAGTTCGACAAGCGTTCCGGCGATGTCCTTCAAGCATTGTATGAGGCATTAAAAGTTCCGATCATCAGGACCGATTTAAAAACTGCTGAGATGATTAAATATGCCTGCAACTGTGCTTTGGCAAGCCGGATTTCCTACTGGAACGAGATCTACTACATTTCCCAGAGATTGGGAATTGATTCAAACTTAGTTGCCAAAATTTCCGGGATGGACAAACGAATCGGCAAATACGGAACAATCCATGGAAAAGCTTTCGGGGGCAAATGCCTTCCGAAAGATTTAGATGCTTTTATCAGTCTTGCTGAGGAATTGGGTCATGAGCCAAAGCTCCTGAAAGCTGTTGCCAATATCAATGAAAAGATTAAGACTGAAAGAGGGGTTAGGGAGTAGGAGCATCTGCATGATAAAAAAAGCGGTTATCCTAGCTGCAGGCAAAGGAACTCGATTGAGGCCTCTGACCCTCGCCGTCCCGAAGGAGATGATCAGAGTCGGCACTAAGCCTGTGATTGAGCACGCGATAAACGTGTTGAGAGCTGGCGGGATAACGGACATATTGATCGTGGTAGGGCGTAAGAAGGAAGCGATTCTAGATTACCTCGGGTCTGGCGAGAGGCTTGGGGTCAACATTTCCTACAAGATCCAAGAGGAGTTGAAGGGTACTGCGCACGCTGTCTATCAAGGCAAGGATTTCGTCGGCAATGAGGACTTCGTAGTCATTTATGGGGACAACTATCTCAAACCCTACGAGGTCATGAAAAAAATAATTAAATTTCATGAAGAAAAAAAGGCTGATGCAACACTTGTCTTACACCCAGTCAAAGACCCCAGAAGATTTGGGATAGTTAAAATTGATGCAGACAACAAGGTTCTTGGAACAATCGAAAAGCCGAAGCTGGAGGAAGCAGAGCCCTACAAAGTTGGGGATAATTATCTCAGTATTGCGGGATTGCTTGTTTTAAAACCCCACATCTTCCATTACATCAAAAAAACGAAACCGGGAAAGGATGATGAGATGTGGCTTACAGACTCCGTCGAATTAATGAGGAAGGATAAACAAAAAATTTGTGCTTTTCTTTTTAAAGGAACGAGATATGATATCGGAACCTTTGAATCATTAAAAAAAGCAGACGTTCTTGAACAAAGCGAAAAAGTAAGTGCTCAATAATTGGCATGGGCTTAAAAATAGGTATAAGCAAGAAATCTCGCATTATTTCCTACATACAATGTAAAGTGCACCTGCGTTCGATTTCCAATGTTGGCCCAAAGAATCAAGAAAATCGTCGACCGCCTTAAACCTACTTAACAATGAGTGTAGAACCGAATGTGGTGTAAAAAACCCAATTCGATGAATTTTAAAAACCTCAAAATCAGTTTGTTCAATCAAATCTAGCATTTTTTCTTCGGTGTAAAAATGCACGTGATCAGTAGCCCTAAGTATATATGGTTCCAGTATTCTGTTCCGAAGCTGGGCTAAGAAACACCCTTCGTTTGGGTACCCTATGATAAGGAATCCTCCAACTTTTAGTATCCTATGCATTTCGTTTAAGACGCCCAGGTCATCGTGCACGTGCTCTAAAACATGATGCAAAAGGATAAGATCAAACTTGTCATCCTTGAAGCCTGTAGCCTCCACGCTTCCGAGTACGACTCTATTTGGGATAATGCCATTCACTCTAGAAATTCTAAGGGGATTGTAGTCCATGCCGTACACCACGACATTATCGAGGGACTCAAGATATCTCGTGACCGCCCCGTCCCCACATCCCGCGTCAAGCAACAAGAGTTTCTGCTTATTTTTAGATAGCTTTTTGATGGTTCTAATTAGGTACCTGATTCTTTTGGCAAAATGATGCCTACAATGCCCTTTCTCAAGATAGTCTATCTGGTCCTCCACGTACCATTGATTTCTTTGTCTGATTTTGTCCTTAATCTCCGCGCACACACCTACACCTTATTGTATCTCTCCGTTGCATGTCAATTAAAAATTACTATAAAGATGTGCAAAATTCCTTTGTTTTCCGCCGTTAACGGTTATTCATTTAGGGAGCAGTCGAATTGGCAAGGCAAACTATAATTAAAATGTGCTAGTTTGTGCTATTGTTTCCAAAACATATTTTTGCAGGGGCAAAGAGGTAAACTAGGAGGAAAAAGATATGCCTAAGCTCCTTCTGATAAGCTCTGATCCACTTTCCGCCATGCGAGAAAAAGGTAACATTAAGATGGTGAACTTTCACAACCCCAATGAATTTTTTTCAAAAGTTTATGATTTACGTCCACCTTCTAAAGATAGTGGAGTAGAGAAACCATTTACAAAATTTATCACATATAACACTCGTGTACTGGAGCCAAAATCCCGTATTTCGAGAGGATTGGGAATTATCAAGACTCTTATGAAAGCCATCAAAATTGTTAGAAGAAATAATGTAAATATTATTAGATCACAATCGCCTTATTTTCCGGCCTTGGTTGGAATCCTAGTACACAAGTTAACGGGGATCCCTTGTATCGTGTCTCTACATGACGACTACGATTTCTCATTGGAAGTTGAGAATAGAAATTTTCTGGTAAGGGCCTTGGGCGAATTCATGGAAAGATTTACAATTTCCTCCGCGACGAAAGTTTTCGTTTTAACACCTTACTTGAAACAATACGCCATAAATCATGGAGCAAAACCTGAAAATATAGTAATCATCCCTCATGGAGTGGATCTCAAGGTCTTTCGCAAAGAGGAAAGAGTGATAAAAAAAACAAGGGAAGAATTAGGCATGAAAGAGGACGATTTATTGCTCTCATTTGTGGGGCGCCTAGAAAATCAAAAAGATCCGTTAACCCTACTTCAAGCGTACCAAATCGTCAAGAACACCAACCCTAAGTTCAAACTAATCATCGTCGGAGACGGATCGCTGCGTGATGAAATGGAAAAATTAACAGAAGAGCGAAAAATAAAGGATGTAATGTTTACGGGCTTTATCCCACAAAAGAATGTCGCGGCAATTATGAGTGCAGCCGATGCCTTTATACTGCCCACCTTACACGAGGGCTTCGGATTCGTATTCATAGAAGCTCAAGCAAGCGGTTTGCCAGTAGTCACGACAGACATCCCCCATACCCGAGGGATAGTGACCAAAGAAAATGCGTTGCTATTCGAACCGAGGAACGCAGAGGCAGCAGCAAAACAGATACTCATGTTACAGAATAGGGAAATTCGGGAGAAATTGAGTATAAAAAGTTTAGAGAACGCTAAGAGGTTTTCGCTCGACCGCTACAAAAATAAATGTGCAAAAGCCTTTTCAGAAATTTTGGGCGGGTCTCAAAACTCGAAAAATGGAGGCAAAAAATGAACCCAAAAATACTCAAATATTTGGTCTGTCCCACTTGTCGCGAACCATTGAAACTAAAGTCCGAGAAAATGCTGAAACTGAAGATAAAGGAAAGTACACTAGTCTGCAGGGGTAGTCATAAATTTAAAATAAAAAAGTTTGTCCCAAGGTTGTTGAGGGGCAGGATTAACTCCCTCCAGAAACAGACGGGAGAGAGCTTTGCGAAAAAGTGGGGAAGACAACCTTGGTGGGGGCTGAAAGGTGGGACAAAATCTTTCTTCCGAAAGTGGTTTTTAGAAAGATATGGGTGGAATGACGAGAAAACCTTCAAAAAATTCATATCCTCGAAGGAGATGATCCTTGACGCTGGGACCGGTTTGGGGAGAGAAGTTGTAAATTGCTGCAAATTCACGAAAGGGGAGGTATTCGGGGTAGAAATCAGCGATTGTGTTGAAAACGCTTACGTTAACACCAAGGACTATCCCAATGCTCACATAATTCAGGCGGATATCACGAGACTGCCGTTTGAAAAAAACATGTTCGATTTCATCCTAAGCGAGGGAGTTCTGCACCACACGCCTGATACAAAAAAATCCTTTGAGTATCTTGTACCTTATTTGAAAAAGCGAGGAGAAATTGCAATTTACGTGTATAAAAAGAAAGGGCCAATACGGGAATTCTGCGATGAGCGAATCAGAAAATATACGACTAAACTAAGCGCGGAGAAGTGCTGGGAGTTTTGCAAGAGATTTACTAAACTGGGTAAATCCCTATCCGAATTAGACATGGAGATTGAAGTACCTGATAATCTACCTCAATTCAAAATTGAGGCCGGAAAATATGACCTCCAGCGATTTATCTACTGGAACGCCCTGAAGTGTTTCTGGAACGCCGACCTCTCCTTCGATGAAAATAATCTGGTTAACTTCGATTGGTATCACCCCAAGTACGCGCATCGACACTCGCTTGATGAAGTCAAAAGATGGTTCAAAGAATCTGGACTGAAAATAGCCCATTTTCATGTGGATAACTCGGGCATCACTGCTAGAGGGGTTAAATAGTAGCCTTCTCATAGAACATCGGACATATTAGGCACTCGGGCGGAGGATTATCGCTTCTCATTCTTCTTCTCCAGTCCATGAATTTTTCATTGTTCCAGATATCTTCAATTTCCTCTTGAAGAATGTTACCAAAGAAAATATTATGGGTGCCACAACATGGTCTTACATATCCTTTTGTCGTCACAGTAAGCATGGTCCACGGCTGATAGCACCTCCCCCTAACCTTATGTGTTTGGACGGATGGTAGATCGAGCTTGACGTTCAGTTTTTTAGCAATCATTTTGGTCTCCCCAAATATTCTCCCAATTTTTTTCATTAGTTCCGGATCTTTGGCCATCCTCACAGCTTGGTTCGTGATGGGTTTTCCATCAATTGAGTAATGAACGTCGGTGAAGGAGACTCTATCAATACCCAGTTCGTGCGCGAGTTCGACAAGCCTTGGCATCTCGTGTAAATTCTCCTTAATCATTATTACGGGCACCAGCTCCACAACCACCTTGTTGTTCATTTCGTCTCTCATTTCGCAAAATCTCTTGATGTTATCAACCACCTCCCGGAACTTCGCGCCCAACCTAATTTTCTCATAAGTTTCGGCTGTTGCCCCATCCACCGAGAAGGAAATGTAATCTATTTTGCGCTTCAACAGCTTACGAGCGTGTTCCTCATCAAGAAGCGTCGCATTCGAGGTCAGAAAAACGTCAATCTTCTTGTCTTTTACGTAATCTATCGCCACATGCAAATTTTCATAGAGTAGCGGTTCTCCCAGTCCACCGGCTAATTGGGCCCGTATAACATAAGGTGACATTTTGTCGATAATGCTCTTAGCGTCCCCCAATCCCATCTCACTCAGTTCGATTTTGGAGTCATAAGTGCGAGGACACATCCTGCACTTCAAATTGCACCTATCTGTGAGAGCGAGATCAAGAAAACTTGGATAACTGTGGCATCGCGTAGGGCCCAAATACGCGTCCAAGTCGGATTTTATGAAATTAATCCCTCGCCCGATACCTTTTGACGCAATGGTGCATGCGTAAATCGGTACCCTCCTTATTGCATTAGTTAGCATCGTACTCCCAAGTTCGCTTTTGCGACCATAGTTGATAAAAAGTTTGCCAGAATAGGAGAATTTGGTCTACCGAAAAGCTCTCATATGGCACTGACAATCAATCTTTGGGATTAAAATTATACCTATTTCAAAACCTTCGGTGGGAGAAGAGGAAATTGACGCGATAAAGCGGGTCATAGAAAATGGGTTCTTAGGTCTCGGGAAAGAAGTGAAAAAGTTCGAAGAGGAGTTCTCCAGCTACATAAGTACAAAGTTTGGGGTTGCGACAAATAACGGAACCTCTGCCCTCCACACCGCCCTCGCCTCGCTCGGGATAAAAGAAGGAGACGAGGTTATAACTACTACCCTCTCGTTCATCGCAACCGCCACATGTATTTTGATGCAAAACGCGAAGCCAGTATTTTGTGACATAGACCCAAAAACCTACAACGTAGACCCAGATCAGGTGAAAGAGGAGATAAATGAGAAGACTAAGGCGATAATCGTGGTTCATCTCTTTGGACAGCCGTGTGAGATGAAGCCCATCCTGGAGATTGCCGAGGAGCGCGGAATTCCCGTCATCGAGGATGCATGTCAGGCCCACGGAGCTGAATATCACAGACGGAAAGTCGGATCACTGGGGAACATTGGGTGCTTCAGCTTCTATCCGACTAAAAACATGACCACTGGGGAGGGTGGTATGCTGACGACTGACAACGAAAAATTGGCGGAGAAAGCTAGGATGTTTATTAATCATGGGCAAAAAGGCAGATATAAGCACGAAAGCTTAGGGTACAACTACCGCATGACAAACATCTCCGCGGCCTTGGGCAGGACTCAGCTTAAAAAATTGGACAACTTCAACAAAAAGCGGATTGAGAACGCAAATTTCTACAACGAGAAGCTAGAAGGAGTGGAAAAACCTTATGTTGCCGATCACGTCAAACACATTTATCATCAGTACGCTATCCGAGTAAGAAATCGAGACAGGTTCGTCAAACACCTTGAGAAAAACGGCGTGGGCTACGGGATATATTACCCGACGCCAATTCACAAACAACCTCTGTTCAAGAAGCAGGGTTTCTCTCTCCCAAACGCGGAGGAGGTCAGCAGGGACATCATCTCGATTCCCGTTCATCACTTATTAAATAAGGATGAGCTGAGGGAAGTGGTAGAGGTCGTGAATAGCTATGGGTGAAATCAAGAAAGGAGAAAATGTGATTTCCCGTGGCAAGGTGAAGATCCGAGACGGTACGATGATCCAGGATAACGTCGTCTTGGGGAACTCAGAAGATGGGGTCCTGAAAATAGGGGAAAACTCAATCATCCGATCGGGGACGGTGATTTACTCAGGCGTCGAAATTGGGAAAAAGCTCACAACGGGTCACAACGTGCTGATTAGAGAGAACACGACAATAGGGGATGAGGTTCTTATCGGTACCAACGCCACAATAGATGGGGACTGCAGGATAGGGAACAAAGTCAAAATCCAAACCGGTGCTTACATACCAAGAAACACTATTATCGAAGACGGCGCTTTCTTGGGCCCATTCTGCGTGCTGACAAATGACAAACACATGGAATACGGGGCGAAACTTGAGGGGCCGACGATAAAAAAAGGCGCGAAAATCGGTGCGAATGCTACGATACTGCCCGGCGTAGTGGTGGGTGAAAATGCGATGGTCGGCGCTGGAGCCGTCGTCGCGAAAGACGTCAAGAGCGGGGACGTGGTCGTCGGGAATCCAGCCAAGAGTATGAAAGGCGAGTAGACATGCTCTACCAGCTTCCTGAAAACGAAATAAAAGAAAGAGTCAAGGCCAGAAGGACAAAGATCGCCGTAATTGGGCTGGGTAGGGCTGGTCTACCATTAGCCGCTACCCTCGCGGATCAAAGTTTCCAAGTCACTGGTGTGGACACCGACGAGAAAGTGGTCTCCTCGATAAACGAGGGCGTAGCGCCCTTAAAAGATGAAACCGGTCTGCAGGAACTCGTGGAGAAAAACGTGAAAGAAAAAAAGCTGAAGGCGAGTTCACAAATGGAAGCTGTGAAGGGCTATGATCTAGTAACGATAACTGTCCCAACCGTAATAACCGAGGACAAGAAACCGGAAATCACAGCAGTCGAAATCGTGGCGAGGGATATAGCTGAATTTTCTGAGGGGAAGGTAATCGTGCTTGAGAGTACGGTCCCTCCACTCACAACGCAAAAATTCGGAAAAATCATAGAAGAAAAAATCGGCTTGAAAGTCGGGAAGGACTTCGGTTTGGCCTATTCACCGGAGCGAGTCCGTGCTCCCCAAGTTTTGAAGGACCTGAAGACCTACCCAAAGATAGTCGGCGGAGTGGATGAGAAGAGCACACTAATCGTCTCAGAAATATACTCGACTTTCGCCCCGGGGATAATACGGATGAGTAGCCCGACCGCGGCAGAGATAGAGAAAGTCGTGGAAAATGCCCAGAGGGATGTCAACATTGCGCTTGTGAACGAGATAGCCAAGATATGCGAGATTTATGGGGTCGATGTTTTTGAGGTGATAAAGGCCGCGAACTCTCAACCCTTCTGTAACCTCCTCAGCCCGGGGTGCGGCGTCGGTGGACACTGCATACCCATGGATCCATATTACTTAATCCGGGACGCCGAGGAAAGGGGTTATGAACCCTCATTGCTGAAAGCGGCGCGTGAAATCAACGAGTCGATGCCTGAGCACTTAGTGAACATAATAAGGGGCCACGTGAAGAAAGGAAAGGTGGCGGTGCTGGGGTTAAGTTTCAAGCCTGATGTTAAAGCGTTCAAGTACTCGTCCACGCTCAAAATTATCAGTCTTTTAAAAGACTACGATGTGGTGGTTCACGATCCTTTTTTAGGGGAAGAGAAATCCGACTTCAAAACCGAGAGGGACATCTACAAAGCAGTCGATGGGGCGGAGTGTGTGGTCCTCACGACTGCACACTCAGCATATGAGAGACTAGACATGAAGAAAATAAGGGAGCTAATGAAAGGAAATCTGATAGTTGACGGTAGAGGATTTTTTGATCAGAAGAAAGTCAAAAAAGCCGGCCTGAACTACAAAGGAATCGGTAGAGTCTATGATTAGGACTGGCGTTGTTGGTGTTGGCATGATGGGGCGGCACCACGCCCGGGTTTACTCCGAACTCTCTAACTGCGAACTCGTGGGGGTATCTGATATACATTTGGAGACGGCAAAGAAGATCGGGGAGAGATACAACACAAACTACTACCAGCAGTATGAGAAACTTTACGGCAAGGTAGATGCAGTCAGCATTGTGGTTCCTACCCCCCTACATAAACAGATGGCCTTAGATTTTATCGATAGGGGAATTCACTGCCTTGTTGAAAAGCCAATAGCTTCCACGGTTGAAGATGCAAAGAGAATGATAGAAACTGCCGAAAAAAAAGGCACCAAACTGATGATTGGACATGTCGAGCGGTTCAACCCGGCTGTGAGTAAGCTAAAACAGATGATTGACGAAGGGGCACTTGGAAAACTGATTCTAATCTCGACTCGGAGAGTAGGTCCATTTGCCGAGAGGATAAGAAATGTAGGGGTGATAATAGACTCTGCCACTCACGATATCGATATCACCCGGTACCTGGTGGGGAAAGAGCCCGTCGGCGTGTTCGCAAAGGCTGGCAAGGTGAAACACAAGAAAGAGGATCACGCCATCGTCGTCCTAGACTTCGGAAATGTTGCCGCGTCGATTGAGGTGAATTGGTTTACCCCTCACAAGGTGAGGAGCCTGGTTGCTACTGGCACGGAGGCCATCGCTTACCTAAACTACATAGAACAAAATCTCGAGATTTACAGCCCCGAGCAAAAAATCGTCCCGGCTATTAAAAAGGAAGAGCCGCTTAAACTCGAGCTTCAGCATTTTCTAAAATGTATTGAAAAAAATGAGAAACCCTTGGTTGATGGGTGGGAGGGGTTAAAGGTTCTAGATATAGCCACAAGAGCCGAGAAATCTGGAGGTTAACTACGCTTTTATGGTCTTTTTAATCCACTCAAACGTGTGCTTTAGACCTTCTTCCACCCCTAATTCTGGAACAGCGCCAAATATTTCCTTCAACTTCGTCGTGTCTGCACTAAAGTTGGAGATTTCCCCTTTTCTTTGGGGCAAGTGGACTATGTCAGGTTTTCTGCCAGCGATTTCCCCGCAGATATCCACAATCTCCCTGATGCTAGTGCCCTTCCCTGTGCCCAAGTTTACCGTCTGATTCCTTATATCCCGTTCAATCACCTTGATAAAGAAATTCACAACATCTCCGACGTATATGAAGTCCCTAGTCGCGGACCCGTCCCCGTGGATAACTATCTCCTCGTTGGCCGAGATTTTTTTGAACACAGACGGAATCAAAGCGCCAGTCTCAGGATACTGCCACGAACCATAAACATTGAAGAAGCGGAAAGTAAAGTAATCGAGCCCGTAGACCTCTTGGTAGACTCGCAGGTAGTTCTCGCACATGTACTTAGCGACCGCATACGGCGTCTTTGGTGTGCATGGGTGCTTTTCGTCGACCGGACTGTATTTCACGTCTCCGTAAATGGAAGATGCGGATGAGAAAATTATTTTATTGACATCGAATTTTCTCGCGGCGTCTAGGATGTTGAGCGTCCCCCCGACATTTATCTTCATGTTGAGCTTAGGTTTTTCCAATGACACTTTCAGCGGGCTTGCTGCGAGGTGGATTATGTAATCGACGCCTTCTACTACTTTACAAACTTCATCGAAATTTAAGATATCTGCCTTTACAAAATTTACCCCTTTGAAAATGTCATTTTTCCTTATATCAGAGGCCACGAAATCTAGATTTTCTTCCACCAGTTTCTCCACCATGTTCCGACCAACAAATCCGGCTGCTCCGAACACTGCGATTGTCAATTAAATTCACTCACCTTAGAAATTCGGAAATTGCTTCACACACACACTTCTGATTTCCAAGTGACAGCTCGTGATGCAAAGGCAATGTTAAGAGGTTGTTGAACAGGTTCTCGGAGTTTTCTAGCGAACCTTTTCTCTCGACACCCGTGAAACACGGCTGCAGGTGTAAAGCGTATGTGCCGATCTGTGTCTCAATCCCTTTTTCCGCTAGATGCTTGCGTAATTCATTTCTCACACCGTTTCTTTCTAAGTACACAACGTAAGACTGAAAAACGTGCCTCGTGCCCCCTCTAACTGTTGGTGTTTTTATGCCTTCTATCTCTTCCAACAATTCATTGTATTTCTCCGCTTTCTCTATCCTCATCTGTATTATGTCTTCTATTTTCTCTAGTTGAGCCAGACCTATTGCGCTGAGCACATTGCTCATTTTGTAGTTAGTCCCCCAGTATTTGAACTCGCCATCTTCTATCCCGAATTTCTTCAGCGCCCTTAACTTCTTGGCGAATTCATCGTTGTCGGTCGTAATCATTCCCCCCTCACCAGTAGTGATGACCTTCCTAGGATGAAAGCTGAAACAGGTAATGTCTGCAAACGTGCCGACTTTTTTGCCGTTTATCTCGGCCCCGCAGCTGCAAGCAGCGTCTTCCACCACAGGGATGCCTTGCGCTTTTCCAATTTCGTAAACCTCACAATCTAAGGGATTGCCGAATTCCGAAACAGGGACTATACACTTCGTCTTCTCAGTTATTGCTTCTTTAATGCGATCTGCTGTAACGTTGTAGCTCTCGAGATCAACGTCCACCACGACCGGCTTTGCCCCGACCAAAACGGCTACACCAGCGGTAATCGGGTAGGTGAAATCCGGCGCAATTACCTCGTCGCCAGGCCCCACGTTCAAAACTTTCAATGCGAGCTCTAAGGCGGTCGTGCAGGAAGTCGTCGCGATTCCGTGCTTTGCTCCAACGTAGGCGGCAAAATTTTCCTCAAACTTTTTCGTGATTGGGCCCTCAGTCATGTATCCTGAGCCCAAAACTTCCCTGACCGCCTCTAGCTCCTCCTTCCCGACGTAGGGTTTCATCAGAGGGATTTTTGAACGTGACATTTTCTAGATCCACTCCAGTATTAGTACATTTTGTTGATATTTAGGCTAGGTTTCTTAACGTTGCCTTTTATGTAAATTTCATGCCAGACCTCAAACGCGAGCAGATTCCAAATTACGCCGTAGTGTAGGCTTAACCTAGGGTTCGGCAGCTCCCCCAAAACCTTTTCGATATAGCTCTTCTTAATGTAGCCCTCTTTCACTAAGTCCCCTTCAGGGAGTTTCTGCGTGGCGTACTCTCTGAGCTCTCTCAAGTATGTCTCATAGATGTCCATTGTGAAACCCCATTTTTCTTTTTTGAGGATTCTTTCAGGCAAGTAGGGCTGCATGGCCCTTTTTAGTAGATATTTCCCGTTTGGATCCTTCAGCTTGAGATGAACGGGAATCGTGAACGAGAACTCAATTAGCTCGTCATCAAGAAGAGGCGATCTTGTCTCCACAGAATGCGCCATTGACATTCTGTCGTCGACAAACAGAAAATCGTCGGGCATTTTAACGCTGAAATCCGCTAAAAATACTTGATTGATGAATTTTAGGTTATTGTTGAAATAGGGTTCGAATACTTTCCTCATCGGTTCCAGCTTCTTACCCAACAATCTACTCGAATAAATCTTCCTCAGGTATCCCTCGCTGAACACTTTGTCCCAAGTCTGGATTACGAGATAAAGAGCTGTGTTATCATTAATCGATTGAATCGTCTCAAGGTAGTCTAGATATTCATCATCTACCATGTTTCCAAACGTAGCCTGAAAGTTCACAACTTTCCTCGCAGCATCGGAGATATTTCTCCGCCAGTGATGCATCCTCCTGCGAAGCCCTTCTATCCAAGACACAAAATTATATTTGAACACATATCCACCGAAAATCTCGTCTCCTCCCAAACCGCTTTGGGCCACATTAACATATCTGCTGATTAACCTAGATACGTAGTAGGGGTAAAGGTTCCTCTTTGGTTCGTCCGCGTGCCATATCATCCGGGGGAACTCTTTCAACAGGTTTGACCGTTTCACGAGCTCGCGGTGATTTGCACCGTAATAATCAGCGACGAATCTCGCGTCGTCGGTCTCATCTGTAGGCATCCCAAATCCCATGCAAAAAGTGTCGAGAGGTTCGCCCTTGACTTGGGCCGCAAGCGCTAGAACGCTGCTACTATCGAGACCTCCAGACAACCAAACTCCCACTGGGACATCACTTATCATGTGTCTCGCTACCGATTCCTTCAGGAGTTTTCTCAGTTTTTTCACGTAATATCCTTCGGGCTTGTTCGTAGGGCGAATCTTTGGGGCCCAATATCTCTTCGTTTTAACCCTGTCACCTTCTACAATCATGAGATGCGCAGGTAACAGCCTCCTTATTCCCCTGAACATCGTTCTCTCACGAGGCACGTACCGCAGGTTCAGGAAATAATGCAGAGATTGAATATCTACCCCCCTCTTCACCTTTTGATATTGGAGTATCGACTTGATCTCAGAGGCGAAAAGGAAGGTCTCGCCATCCAGCTGAGTGTAGTGGAGGGGTTTGATTCCCGCTTTGTCCCTGGCCAAAAGTAGTCTCTTCTTATTATCATCCCAGAGCGCAAAGGCAAACATGCCGTTTAATTTTTCCACGAAGGAGTCGCCGAGTTCTTCGTAGAGATGAATCAAAACTTCTGTGTCGGTCCGTGTGTAAAACCTGTGACCTTTTTTCTCAAGGTCTTTCCTAAGCTCTGGGAAATTGTATACCTCACCGTCGTAAACTATCCAAATCGACTGGTCCTCATTGTGGATGGGCTGTTTACCAGTTTTGAGATCAATTATGCTCAGCCTTCGACTGCCCAACCCGATGTTTTTGCTCAAGTAGAATCCTTCCTCATCGGGGCCTCGGTGAGTCATTACCCTGCACATTCTTCGCAGAAGCCCCCTGTCCTCAAGCCCCAGAAAACCGCAAATGCCGCACATTTTGACCAGCTGTTATTTTATCTTGGTTCTTATAAGATTAAGATTAAAATGCCCAGACTAATCTTTAGTAGGTGGACAGATGGCCAAGAGGCTAGAAGCGGGTTTAAAAGAGCTTCATGAGAAACTGCGGAAAAAAATGATAGATAAATGGAACAGATCCCTGCCTTTCGAGGACGAGCTTTTCGATAGGTGGGAAAGGGCAAAGTTCCTCGGTTTCGGTAAAGGCAGCAGCGTGTACCAAAGTAGCCACATATTCGGAAACGTGAAGGTTGGCAAGAACACTTGGATAGGGCCGTTTACGATACTTGATGGTTCTGGTGGACTAGAAATCGGTGATTACTGCAGCGTGTCGAGCGGGGTCCAGATTTATACTCATGATACTGTCAAGTGGGCGCTCTCAGGTGGTAAAATGAGCTATGAATATTCCCCGGTGAAGATAGGCAATTTCTGCTATATCGGTAGCTTATCGTTGATCGAAAAAGGGGTGACAATTGGAGACCATTGTTTGGTGGGGGCAAATAGTTTTGTAAAAAATGATGTCCTTCCTAAGTCGATAGTGGCCGGCACTCCGGCGAAGATTGTCGGAAAAGTGGAGATAAACGATAAGGGCAAAATAAAGTTGAGATACATTAAGTGATGGGGTAGCTGCCTGTAACTTCACTTACAACCATTGCGGAAATTCGCTTGTATCAAATGCCAAAACTAAATGTGAAATATCTACCTATTGGCTCTTTCGAGGAGAAAATATCGGTTTTCTTTTAGTTTCACCTTAAAATTCTTTAGATCTAATTCGCTCAAGTCTGTAAGTGTATTATCCACAAGCACGAAATAGATATCGTGTTTATCAGCGATCAAGCTCAGCGGCTTAGTTGGAACTGGAAAAAAGTCCTTTCCCTTCTCAAATGCCGAGGGGCTATCGTGAAACAACACTTTTTTTCTGGTGAAGTACGCAGTAGGGTATGATAGCTCAATTGGGACACACATCACGTTCTGTTTTCTCGAGTTCTTGATGTACTTAAAAATTTTCACCAAGAGTTCAGCAGACATTGTCTTGGAACTCCTGAGCTGATACTCCTGGAGCAAAAATATGAGTCCGATTGATACCCCCAAAGTAAGTACAAACAGCAGACCGAAGAGAAGGCTGCCGATGTTGAAAAGCAAGACGGAAACGACTACTGATATTGGCAATGCTCCATACTCGAAATATCGCTCCCCCTCCCCTAAGAACTGAATCGGGGGGATATACGTAGTCAAGAGGAAAAGTCCAAAAATAAAAACTCCCCACACCATTAGCTTCTCTGAAAATCCTGCCAGATATGACTGTCCCCCAAAGAAGACGAGCGAGATGACCAAGAGGAGCACCCACAGGTTCATGACTTGATACAGGTAAATTTTACGACATCTAGGAAGCGCAAGGAGCCTTCGAAAGACCGATCTCTTTTTTTTACCTTCCTTCTTAAGGAAATACGCATCGAATTTGCTCAGCGAGCTGATGTTTTTTCTCCAGAAATTTAGAATTGTATAATGAGACTTGAGAATTTTCAGGTAAAATCCCTTTGAAACAAGTACCGCCAGTCCGACTACGAGACCCAAGAACGCTAGATAGAGCAAACTCCCTTCCCATATCGAGAAAAATGCCAGCAGAAAAAATAGTGTCTGCGTCGCCATTTTGTGGGTGAGTAGAACAGTCGCCCCGAAGAGGATTGCAGGTATCAAAAAGTAGACGCCCACGCCAGCAGAAAAAGCCAGCAGTGAGACGACGCACGCGGAGAAAAACAATGAACCTAAGGATCTTGAGTTAAGGGTTGTGAACTCCCAGACGAGTATTGGGGTAACCGCATAAATCCCCATTGCCATGAGTGAGATAACCAGATTACCTGTAACCCATTGGGCGACGATAAAGAGGAGAAGCATGTGGAGCAACTCTACACTCGGTGAGAAAACCCACCCATACTTCTCTAACTTCCGTTTGGGCACAAGAGAAAGCATTTTTGGGAGGATAGGCGGGTAATCGTAATCACCATCGAATAAGAAGTGGTCTACTTTTTTTGGAAGTCGTTTACTTTTTCTAATTTTATCAGCAACGAGCAGATAATACCAAGTGTCATGAGTTGACCTAATTTTTATGGCCCCCCGAAATCGGGCGAAAATACCCACGCCAATCATCAAAGCTGATAGAGCTATCCAAAAGCTACTCAAAGATTTTTCACCTGTCCTCTATCGCCTTTTGGTACACCTGAAGGGTTCGCTCGGCAATAACATCCCAATCGTACTTCTCAACAAATTTTCTGCCCGCCGCCCCCATCTCTTTCCTCAATTTTTCGTTCTGCAGGAGGTGAACCAGCTTCTCAGCTATGAGCTTCGGCCGCCCAGGCTCGAGCAGGAACCCATTTTTCCCGTCCCGCATCAGGCTCAAAACTCCGGAGCCGGGGACGTTCATCGCTATAAGTGGCAGACCCGCCGCCATCGCCTCCTTAAGCGCGATGGCTTCGCCCTCAACGGTGCTGGGGAGGACGAAGATTTCTGATTCTTTGTAATAACGCGTCACCGCTTCATAGGTTGGAGTGATACCAGTAAAAGTGACGTGTTTCTGGAGACCTAGCTTCCTAACGAGCACCTCTAGATTGCCTCTTTCGGGACCCCCGCCTACTATCTTCAGCTTGGCGCTAGGCACCTCCTTCAAAACCTTTGAAAATGCTTGAATGAGCCAATCCACATGCTTGAAGTCCACTAAGCGCCCCACATACAGGATTTGGTTAGGAACTTTATTCACGCGAGTTGAGTCAAAAAGCTTTAAGTCGACTCCGTTGGGGATCACGGTGATCTTGTCCTTCCGGATGCCGAGGTCGATCAACTTTTGTTTGCACTGCGGCGAAACGGAGATTACTCGGTCGTGCGGCAGGCGGGCAGCGATGGTCGTGGCGAGGTGCCCCAGCAACCCCCACACAAGCGAGCGCTGGCTCTCTATCCATCCCCTCATGCCATAGATGTCGTGGAACGTGCTCACCAGCGGTACCCCTTTCGATCGTGCCGCCATTTTGCCCGGGTATACTGGGAAATACGTGTTGCAGTGAATCAGGTCAGGGGCCAGCTTCATTGCCCTTCTTGCCGTCTTGAGCATGTAGGAAAAAATGGGTAGGACGGACTTGCGCGCTCCGCCCGTCTTCGGGTCCCTACTCAACCCAATCCGATGTATCTTTATATCATCGACGACCTCTTCGGCGGGCTGGCCAGGAAAATTGCACGTTAAAATTGTCACGTTATGTCCGCAGTCAGCCACCCGGCGGGAGATCTCGTAAAACTGCCGTTCACCGCCACCCCATACGCCGATTCCTCGCTTGGGATCCGGGTAAATTTCTGTGATGTATAGTATATTCATTTAGACACCTCCTGCCTGATCAGCGCCCAAAAAATCTTGAAGCCGCTGGTGATTGTCGTCCCCCGCGCTTTAGAATATTTGGTGTACAAGCACCTGACCGGAGCTTCCCGGAGCCTTAGCCCCTTCCGCCTCGCTTGAATAATAATCTCGGACGAAACCTCGTAGCGGTTGCTGCGGATACGGATTCGCTTGAGCGCCCGCTTGTTAAAAGCCCTCGAGCCAGATTGCGAGTCCGTGAGCACCCCGCTGAACAAGCACGTTATCAAGTTCAGGCCGAAGTTGCCGACCCGCTTGTGGAGCGGGATCCCCAAGTGCTGCCGAACCCCTATCACGAGGTCTGCATCATTCAGGGCCTTGACCATACGCCCGACTGCTTTTGGATCGTGCTGCCCATCGGCGTCGAAGGTAACAGCGCAGCCCGCACCCAGCCTTTGGGCCTTCGCTAGCCCAGTTCGAAGTGCCGCCCCCAACCCCATATTTTTTTTATGGCGGATGACAAGTGCTCCCTTCGAACGAACAATCTCCGCAGTTCGGTCGCGCGACCCGTCGTCCACCACGATGATGTTGCGCCAACCCTCGCGCTTAAGGGCATCTAGCACCCTCCCGATTGATCGCTCCTCGTTGTAGGCCGGCATCACTATCCATACTTTCATTCGAGAACCCCCAGTAATCTCTTGACCCCTTCCTCGAGCGAGGTCTTTGGTTTGAAGCTTAAGATTTTCTTAGCTTTCGTGATATCNNCTCTCCCGTTCCGATGTTCATTACCTCTCCCGCCACGCCCTCCCGCTCGAGGGCAAGCAAGGTCGCCTCGGCAACATCACCCACGAAGATGAAATCCCGCGTTTGTTCGCCGTCGCCATAAATGATCGGTGGCTTGTCACTGCGGAGACGTTCGAGGAATTTCATCATTACGCCCGCATATTCACCGAAAGTTTGTCTTGGCCCGTATACGTTGAAATAACGCAGGCAAACGGTCTCCAGCCCCTCCCGCTCATGGAAAGCCAGACAGTTTTTCTCAGCCGCGAGTTTCGAGCTAGCGTATGGTGAAAGCGGTTGGAGTGGCGCATCCTCGCTTATCGGGAGTTTGGCCTGTTCACCGTAAACCGCACATGACGAAGCGAAAACGAATCGCTTGACACCATGCCCCAAGCTGGCTTTGAGCAGCGTCAGCGTCCCATCAACGTTCACACTACGGGCGAACTCCGGGTCCTTAATCGAGAGAGGCGCACTTATCATCGCCGCCTCATGTATGACGACATCGACCCCCGCCAAAGCCCGTTCGACTGCTTCGGCATCCCTGATATCGCCTTGGATGAATCGGAAAGCAGGGTTGCCTGTGTGGGTTTTCAGGTTGTCCATGGTGCCGCTGGAGAGGTCGTCAAAAACTTTAACGGAGTGGCCCCTAGCTAGAAGCCCGTCGACCAAATGCGAACCAATAAAGCCCGCACCTCCAGTCACCAGAACCTTCATCTCTACCCCTCTCTATTTTTCATGACTAGACTATAATAGACAAAGCCTACGAACATCCAAACCCGCTCACCTAACTATCGATTAAGCTGAATTATTATAAGGTTCAAAGCGAAGAAAGAACGGAGGTTGCAAATGCGAGTGCTCGTCACGGGTGGTGCAGGCTTCATAGGCTCAAACCTCGTTGAGGCGCTTGTCGGGCAGGGAGATGATGTTATTGTACTCGATAATTTTTCGACGGGGACGGTGGAGAACTTGGAGAAGGTTCGCGACCGAGTAAAAACCGTTCAGGGGACCTGCACAGAAATCCTAAAATTGAAGCTTCAACCCGAGTTGATTTTTCACCTTGGCATTCCCTCCAGCTCGCCCATGTATCGCGAGAACCCCCTGCTCGTTGGAGAGGCGATAAGCGGCTTCATGAACGTGATGGAGCTCGCCAAACAAAATCAAGCAAAAGTAGTCTACGCCTCCAGCTCGAGCATGTATCGGGGCTGTCCGAGACCCAATCGCGAGGATGTGCAGACCGCGCCATTCGACTACTACACCGAGGCTCGACTTGCGATGGAACGCTTGGCGCGAGTGTACCACCAGTTTCACGGCGTTTCTTCGGCAGGGATGCGCTTCTTCTCCGTCTACGGGCCCCACGAGCGGGCGAAGAAAAAGTATGCAAATGTAATAACCCAGATGATCCTCAACGATGAATTCACAATTTATGGCGATGGTTCCCAGACGAGGGATTTTACCCACGTAGATGATGTCGTTAGGGCACTTGTCCTTGCAGCGGGGAAGGACGGAGCTTTTGTTTTTAACGTTGGGACCGGGAGGGAAACGTCTTTCAAAGAGGTGGCGAAGTTGATACAAGAAATAAAGCCGTTAAAAATCAAATACTTGCCAAACCCGATAGAAAATTACGTCGATAGAACTCAAGCTGACATAAGCTTGGTGAAACGTGAATTGTCTTGGGCTCCCACCGTAAAGCTTGAGGATGGAATCAGGAGAACGGCAGAGTATTATGGGAAAGGACGTTCCAAAAAACAGTGACAAAACTGTGATTTTATGAAAACATGGTTCAAGGAACTGAGCTTTTCAACGAGCAAGGCGCGCGAGGTAATCGATTTAACGGACAAGGTCATCTCAGCAGTTCGAGAATCTGGCATAAAAAATGGTCTGCTCATCGTGCAACTTCCTCACGCGACAGCCTCGCTCGTGCTGAACGAGAACGAGTCGGGAGTCAAGCGGGATATGCTCAAGCAGCTGAATGAGTTGATTCCGGTTGAGGGAAACTACGAACACGACCGCATCGACGACAACGCGCATGCACATCTGAAGTCGGCATTCATAGGCTCCTCGCGGGTTTTACCAATCATCGACGGGCGCGTAGTTCGGGGCACTTGGCAGAACTTTCTGGTAATCGAGCAGGATGGTCCTCGAACCCGCAGGCTCGTCGTCTTCGTGATGGGTGAGTGATTAAGTGATAGCGTATCTCGACATCGAGACCAACGCCGTGAAAGCCGATCGAGGCATGATTGTGGCAATCGGCTTGCTCAAGGGAGAGGAACCGGTGGTCAGGTTTGCGGATACTCCTGAGGAGGAGCGGAAGTTGCTCGAATGGCTCCGCGATGAACTGGAGGGCTGCAGCAAACTCGTGACTTGGTACGGCCCGGGGTTTGACATACCCTTCCTGCTCGCGCGCGCAGCCCTACACCAAATTGACCTCAGCAAATTGATCGACATCCCCATGCTCGACCTCTGTGAGTGGTCCCGCGGGCACTTGCTTCTCTCCAGCTACAGGCTTGAGTCAGTTGCACGATTTTTCGGAAATCAAAGGGCCCTCGAGTTTCATGGCGGCGATGTGGGCGCCCTTTTCAAGCTGGCCGCGCGGGGCGACCACGAGGCGCGGAAGCTAATTGTCGACCACTGCAAGGAAGACCTGTTGTTGCTCAAGCACGTCTACGAGCGGCTCAAACCACAAATTGAGCGGCCCGAGTAGAGGGGTTAGTACGGAAGAGCTTGTGAGAAAGATAAAAGCATGCACGCTTTGCGAACTTCATCTCTCACGTAAAAATGCCGTCCCGGGGGAGGGACCGCTAAAAGCCGAAATCTTATTCTGCGGCGAGGCCCCCGGACACAACGAGGACCTCCAATCGAAACCCTTCGTGGGGAGTGCTGGAAAATTTTTGAATGAACTTCTTAAAATTGCTGGGCTTCGTCGCGAAGATGTTTACGTCACCAATGTTACTAAATGTAGACCTCCGGAAAACCGTGACCCCTTTGATGACGAGATTGAAACTTGCACTACAAACTACCTTCACCAACAAATTGCGATGATAAAACCGAAGCTTGTGGTGGCGTTAGGCAGGATAGCCGCGCGCGTCTTGCTTGGTCGGTATGTGGTAATGGGGAAGGAACACGGCAGGCTGCTCGATTGCACATACGCTGGTGCGAGCTTCAAGCTTTTCCTTACCTATCATCCGGCCGCAGCCCTATACGGTGCCGAAACGAAAACTAGATTACAGGTGGATTTCAAAAAGCTCGGACAAATCATCAAAAATATGGTATAACTGAATCAAAATTTCTTTAAATCGAAAACTTTCACTTTTTTTCGCTTCAGAAGCTCGGCCGGGATGTCCCAAATTGCCTTAGCCCGCTTGATTATCGCACGGTCACTGCTTGCGACAACATCAAATGAGCGGAGCTTCAAATCAACTCCACCGATCGCTTTAGCATTGCCCTTCATTCCCGCTTGCTCAAGTCGCCGCCTAACTATGCCGGAGAGCTCACCGCTCCTACTCACTTGTTTGTCAAACAAGAGCTCGACGTGACTTGGCTTTGCTCTAGCGATAATCCGCAAAAGCTCCGCAAGCGCTCGCGTGGTTGCATGAGATATACGATACTTGCCGAAGATCGCACGCAGATCTCGTATGTAGCCATCGTCGCATCGCACGACTTGTTTGCGGATGAAAATGCTCTCAAGAGTTATTAGGACGTTGTAGCCGTCAACACCTAGGCGCTTGCCTCGAACGGCGCTTGCGCTGATAGCTTTTCGGCGATGCTCGGCTACTTCAAGTTTGGAGAATACGCAGCGCGCCAGCAGGTGGCGTTGGTTAAGCGGAAAGCGGTAGTGGTTGGCTACGAAGTTCACGGCTGACTCACGAGGGTAACCTTGGTTGAGCAGATAACGCAGGTCCTGCACTGCGCGCACGACTTTTCCTTGAACCAATATTACTCCCGACAGGTCAATCAACCTTTCTTACTCGATGAAGATCGCTGGCCTCATGGGAACCGCGAGCCTAGCGCGGTCCTGCGGATCATATCTCGCGGCATCATCGGCTTTGAACACGCGCGCCTCTTTCACGTTCAGCTGTTCTCGGACAAAATCGGCGGCCTCGAGCAGAACCTGTAACTCATCGATTTTGGTTTTTTCCAAGGTCTCGAGTTCCTCAGAGGACATCCCGCGAAGCTCCTGCACCGCCTGTTGGAGGAACTTCGACAGGTCGGATTTGCGCAACTTTAGTTTTAATTTCTCTCCGATTTCACGGAGAAGCACGCCGAAGTCAATCTTTCCTGCCCTCACGCGCCTCATGGCGATGCGATAGGCCTGCCATTTCCAATCCTGCGCCACGTACAGGCAAACCTGCTTTGGTTTCTTCACCTTTGTCACGTGGAGGATTTTCCCCACATCCTCAAGCACGCGCCCGAGGTAGCTTTCCACCAGCTCAACCCCCTCGTCGATGAGTCTCTCCTCCACCTTTGGCCAAGGAGCCACCGAGATGAAGCTACTTCCCTTTGCGCGCTCCCACAGTTCTTCGCAAATGTGGGGCGTGAACGGGGCGAGCAAGCGGAGCCATACATTGAACACCTGCTTCAGCATGTGGGCGCGTGCCTCAGGCTGCCGCGCTCGTTTCATGTACCGTCGCAGATCTTGCATGAGGAAAAAGAAAGCGTGCTGTACCGCCTTGCGCGTTTCGAACGCTTCGAGCGCTTCGGTCACCGCTTGAACGTGCCTCTGGAGCCGACTCAGCATCCATCGCTCGGGTTGGGCTAAGCTCGGACGCCCCGTCTTGGGTAGCGCGAGAATTTCTTCGGCCAATGAGTAAAAGCGCTCCAAGTTCCTCCGCATAGCCTCAACCTCGCTGGTCCGCCAATCCAGATCCTGCCAAGGTTCCGCAACCGACATCAGATAAAGCCGCACCGTGTCTGCACCGTGTTCTCGAACGGCTTCGTTGATCGCGATGATGTTTCCCTTCGACGAGGACATCTTCTCTCCCTCAAGCACCGCCATCCCGAACGAAATAATGCCGCGAGGACAGAGCTTGGGGAAAAGCATTACGTGATGGAAAATGTGGAAGGTGAGGTGGTTAGGAATCAGCTCGTTCGCCGACATTCGGTAGTCGAGAGGATACCAGTACTCGAACTCGCGACGCATCCGCTTAAGGGCCTGCCGGTCGATGCCTGTGGAACGAGAAATCGAATCAGCACTACCCTTTCCGTGAAAAATGTAGTCGAAGACTTCGTCGGTGAGCTTCGCGGGGTCGATGGTTTTGAGAATGTGTGCAATCGTGTAGTAGGCCATGTATATCGTCGAGTCGCTGAGGGACTCAATCATCCACTTGGGATCCCAAGGTGCGGGCGTCCCCATCCCTATGCTGCGAGTGCACGGCCACTCGTGGAGCCACCCGATGGTGTGTTCAAACTGTGCTCGCGTTTCAGGAGGCACCAAGTCCATCCGCGCTAGGCAAGCTCGCGCCTTTTCCTTCCAACCTTCGTTCGCGTAGTTCAGGAACCACTGATCCTCGACTACTTTCACCGTCACGGGTGTGCCACACCTACAGACTACTGGTTTTGCCGAGAACTCGTGCATCGTAGCAGCCTCGTTGTTTGCCAGCATGTCATCGCGCACGGCCGTTTTGGCTCGCGAGACTAGCATGCCCGAGTATTTCGGAACCCAAGAGCGCATTCTACCTTTCGCGAACTCGTTTCGGTAGACCTCAGCAGTAGCTTCTTCGAGGCGGGGGTCGGTTTGATCCTTGATCCCAATTCGATTGACGACATCTATTGCAGGAAACTCGCCTAATCCTTCGACCTCGATGAGTGAGATGGGCTTCAGTCCTTTCACATCTCTGGAGTTTACCCCGTGAGCTTTGAGTGTGTCCGGGTGTTTTTGGAGTTCAAGTAGAGCGACATGGTCGTAAGGTGCGTGCGAAGGGACAGACCCAACCACCCCTGTAGCATTGTCCGGGTCGACGAACTTAGCGGGGAGGATGGGGACTCGTTTGTGGGTAAGCGGGACTTCTACCTCTCTACCGAAATTTATCTGAATCGACGAAATCTCTCCGACCTGATATCCTTGCTCGCGTAACTTCTCGACTGCTTGCTCGCTCACGATCCATCGCTCACCGTTCACTTGAGCGCTAACGTATTTCACATCAGGATTGAGCCAAAGGTTCGTGACCCCAAAAATAGTTTCGGGGCGAAGTGTAGCAGCGGGGAGCACGTAGTCATCTATTCGATATTTCAACAGAGTGAACTCGACTATTCCAACACCCTCACCCTCAAGCAAATCGTGGTCGGTCACAGGATTCCCACAGCCCGGACACCACTTCACCGGGTGCTTGCCTTTGACAATCAAGCCCGCGTCGTACAGCTTGTGATACTGCCACGCGATGAATTTGCTGTAGGAGGGGTCGACAGTGGTGAACTCCCGCCGCCAGTCGATCGAGTAACCTAACCATTCCATCCCTTTTCGGTAACTCAACTCGCTCTCGCGGGCGAAGTGGGTTGCGAAGTAGTGAGGATCTTCAAACTTCGGCAGTTCGGGCTCAGCAACGCCGTAGCGCTCAATGAGCACCCGCACAAAATCAGGCTCTCGGCGAATGACACGCTTAGCAGCTCCGACGATCGGGGTTCCTGTGAAGTGGTAGGCCATAGGAAACAACACATTAAACCCCCCCATTCGCTTGTAGCGCGCAATCACGTCGGGCACGGTGTAGGTGCGCCCATGCCCCACATGCATGGGGCCGGAAACGTATGGGTAAGCAACAGTTAGGTAGAACTTCGGTCTCTTGTTCGGGTCGGCCTCAAAGAGTTTTGCCTCACGCCATGCCTGCTGCCACTTGGCGTCTAGCTCCTGAAAGTTCATCATGCCCCTCCTTACGCTTGTTGCTTCTCACATGTTTCAAGTGCTTTTCGGAGCGCGGCGATCAAGTAATCTGCTTTCGGGCCGCCTCCTTGACCAAGCTCTGGTTTTCCACCGCCACCACCGCCCAGCACCTTCGCGGCTTCGGCAGCTATCGCGCCGCAATCAGCCCCTGCAATCACGGCTTCCTCTCCAGCCATCGCCACAAGCTTGGCCATTGCATCGCGCACGCCAAGCACAACGACTAGCCTCTTAGCTTCCCGTGTCAGGGCACTCGCGATTTTGATTAACTCATCCGTACTGGCGCCCTCAACCTCCTCGCATATCGCTTGCACTTTTCCCACCTGTTTGATTTTCGACCGAAGCTCGATGAGTCGGAGTTCAGCAAGCCGATCGCGCAATCGGTCAAGGTCTTTCTGTACGGCCTTCCACTCGTCTAAGAGCTGCTGGGCCGCTGCCGCCGTCCGCTCGGGCGTAGCACGCAGGATTTCTGCCGCTTTGGCGAGTTGCCGTTCCTGCGCTTGCACGAACTTCAGCGCGGCCTCTCCGACAGCGAACTCGACCCGCTCTACGCCATCTTGAATCCGTTCGGTTCGTATAATCTTGATGAACCCAACTTCACCCGTGCGCGAACAATGAGTTCCAGCGCAAGCCTGGGTATTCCAACCTTCCGCTTCCACCACTCTAAGTTTCTTTCCTGGCACGATTCCTCCTTGGTAAAGGTCGAAGCCGTACTTTCGCTCAGCCTGATTTCGATCCATCCATTCAGTGTTCACCGGGCGGTTCTCCATCACTATTTCGTTAGCCAAGTGTTCGATTTCCCGCAGCTCCTTGGGCTCAATGCGCTTGAAGTGGGAGATGTCCAATCGTGTGCGCTCAACTCCTTTCTGCACCCCATGTTGCCAGACATGGTCACCAAGCACTCGTCGGGCCGCCCCAAGCAGAATGTGAGTCCCGGTGTGATGACGCATGAGAGAGCTGCGGCGCGCCCAATCAATCTTCCCATGCACACGTTGCCCAGCCTTAAAAGGATTCGTCTTCACGCGGTGCAGGATTATGTCGCCAGATTTTTTGGCATCCACAACCTCGGCCTTGGTTTTCCTGACTTCAAGCGACCCTACATCGCTCGGCTGCCCTCCACCTTCCGGGTAAAATAAAGTTTGGTCGAGCACGACGTAGTCATCGATAGTTTGCAAAACTTTCGCTTTGAACTCCCGAGCGTATGGATCCTTGTAGTAAATGGTCTTCGTCGGGGAGAGGCGGCGAAGCTTCTCCTTCGAGACAGGAGCTGCGGCTGCTGGAACATGTCGGGCTCGACTGTGAGATTTCGCAACCCTGATGTAAAAATCCTCAGGAACCTCCACCACAACACCAGCCTTACTAGCAACCTCTTTCACGATGTCAGGTGGGAGCCCGTGGCTATCATAGAGTTCGATGAGCTTCTCAGAAGAAAGGGGTTTGCCCTCTGTACGGAGCCCCCCCGCGAGTCTCTCGACCAGCTTGCTCCCCCGCGAAATTGCGTCCCGGTAGCGCCGCTCCTCGAGCTCGATTACCTCCAAGATGTAACCCTCCTGCTCTTTCAGCTCGGGGAACTGAGGCGTGAGGTGCTTGAGCTCGAGCGCCATTAGTTCCGCGAGCGGTCCCTTGAGTCCCAGATCTCGAAGCAAACGTAGGGTGCGCCGGAGCACGACGCGCGCGAGGTAGCCTTCCTTGACGTTGCTTGGGGTTATCCTATCCCCAAACATGAATGCTAGACATCTCAGATGATCAGCAATTGCGTAAACGGCCTCAAGCGGACCCAAGAGTTTGTCCAGCTCCTCAACGCTCACACCTGTGCGGTCTGCGACCTTTTTCCGAAGCGTGAGAAGGTCTCGCCCCGTCTCGATGTCCATTAGCCCGGCGAGTTTTGAGTTTTGTTCTAGTATGTCAGCTGGAGGCATGCGAACTCCAGCAAACTTGCGCAACTTCTCAACCACTGGTCTGAATATAGCCTCATAGCTCGATGCGACGCCCTGTGAGATCCAAGCGAAGCGCTCCAAGCCATAACCCGTGTCGACAATCTTTAGGGGGAGCGGCGCATATTTGCCATCCTTGCTTACGTATTGCATGAACACAAGCGTCGCGAGCTCCAGNNAAGTCCTGGATGTAGGAGATTTCATTAGGACGAATTCCTAACTCTTTCGTTAAGAACTCGTGGCAGAGGGCAACGGTTTCGTTATTCCAATAGATGCGTTGGCGACGGGAGTTGAAGGCGTGGTGACCGCCCATGAAGAAGAGCGTGAAGTGCCGTCCCGAGCGCCCGACATTGTCGATGTCCTTCAGACGGATGCTGGGCTGGCTCACAACGAGGGGGTTCGCTGGAGGCGGAACCAAGCCGCTCGTTACCCAAGGCTGGAAGTCGGCAATTGAGGCAATCGTGAGGAAGATATCATCGCGCCACCGGGCTACGACTGGATAGCGCTTAATTACCTCGTGTCCCCGACGCCCGAAGAACTTCAAAAATGAGCGTTCCATATCAACGAGCGAGTATTTTCGTTTTGTAGGAGGTGCGTTAATGAATCTGTATTCATCACAAGGTGTGTCACCGCAGGTCTTCCGCCCCGACTCAAGCGTCCAGAAAGTGCGCCCACAGCTCTGGCACTGCCTGCGCTCGAAGCCCTCCCGCTTGAAAAGGGCCGCCTTGTAGATATCCTTCACGCTCTCCCCACCAAGCAAATATCAGGGTGAAGGTTAAAAGTTTCGCCGGTCAAAGCCACACGATTTTAGCTCAGAAAAATTGGAGGTTGAACTTGTATCAACCGAACAGCGCGCCAAGTCCGGCCAAAGCTTCCTCTTCTTTCTTCTCCTCTTCGACTTTCTTCTCTTCCTTCTTTTCCTCGGTCTTTGCTGGAGCTGCCGCGGGTGCAGCTACCGCAGGAACTGCTGCGCTCTTGATTGCCTCTTCGATATTCACTCCTTCAAGCGCCGCGACTAAGGCCTTCACTCTAGCCTCGTCCACCTGTGCTCCCGCTGCTTTGAGGATGTTCACTAGGCTAGCCTCGTCTACCTTCTTGCCAACCGAGTGCAGCAAAAGAGCTGCATGCACATATTCCATGTTAATCCCTTTCGTTCTTGTGAATACTCCAATATAAATCTTAAAGGGTGAAAAGTACTCGCCCATACAGTGATTAAGTTAGTCTTTTTTATCCACAGGTTTGGGCTTCTCCTCGGACTTTGCCTCGGGCGCTGGCGCGATTGCAAGCATGCCCTTAAGCTCCGCGTCGAGCGCTTTTTCATCTTTAGAGTAAACGGATGCAGCTAGACCAAGCATCTCAGAGTAAGCTCTATTCAACAGCGACGGCATGACTTCCGAGATGGGCAAGCACGCATTCAGCGCTAGGTTGCGTGCAGAAACACCCGCTTTCGAGATCATCACTCCAATTGTAATGCTGGTTGGGTAGTCCGCGTTTATTGCGAGATTCACTGCACTGACGCAAGCGAGCTGGAGTTGTCCGATGGCTTTTGTCTCGTCGAACTCGAGCACCTCACCCGAAAATATCATGCCGGCCTCGTAGACGGCCCGGAGCTTCAGCCCAAGCTCAAGCGGGTGGATGCCGAACTTCGCAAGCGCATCGGCAACCTCCTTAGATATCACATCTCCCTCCTTCAAAAGCTGGCAGTCCTCGAGGATGACGATCTTTCCCGCTTGGATTCTCGCCTTGATACCCACACGCTGAAGCTCTCCGACTATGGGCCCCGGGGCAAAATCAGTTTCTCCGGCAGGAATTACGATATCCTTTGGTGACTTCGATCCGGGCTTCGCGGGTGCGCTGGTCTTGTTCTCGCGAAGGACCTTGCTAAGCTTGAATGGGTTCACGCGCGCAAGAATAAGCGCTGTTGGTCCTTGCAAGTGATCGATTAGCTCTTGGAGCTTGGAATCTTTTCGCTCGGCCGCTCGATCGAGCGAGAGCTTCAATAGAGTGTTTTTGGAGACGATAATCTCAGCCTGTTCCCTCAACTTCTGGCGCATTTGCTGGAACTGTGCGGCTGGGAGGTCCGCGATGTCGAGTATCCCAACCACCGGGTAGCGCTCTAGCTTCTCGATGAGCTCGCCGACGACTTCTTGCTTCCAAGGCGCAACCTTTTCAGCTTTCATCACCATTCATTACACCTCAACCCTAACTGGTTTCCCCATCGTTGCCTTAAGGCTGATCGAGCGCACTTTGCTGAGACCCTCCAACTTGTGTTCGACTGCATCAAGCACCGCCCGCGCATTCGCCACGAGTTCCTCATCGCTCATGTTTTCAACGCCGATGTGAGCATGCAAGGTCGGCTGGTCCTTCGTTCGCACCTTCAGGATTTTCTTGAGGCGATCAATGAGTGGCTTCTGGTCGACCGTGGGTGGAATCGGTTTAGGCATTTTCCCTCTCGGGCCCAACACAGGTCCAAGGGCTTTTCCTATCATGAGCATAAAATCGGCTTGAGCTAGGAAAAATTGAAATTCATCGGCTAGCTTTTTTGCCTGCTTTCGATCCTGCTTGAGAGTTTCGATGTCCGTGCGTCCAAGCACAAGGTCTGCACCCGCATCACGTGCCTTACGCGCAAACTCCCCCTCCCCGAAGACGCCGACCTTGTACGGCTTGCCGACTTCGTGGGGAAGGGCAACGTCTATGTCGATGCGCCCCTCCGGCTTCTTAGGGTCGATATCCCTCAAGTTGATCGATAGGTCGACACCCTGCGCAAATTTTCTCTGACGGCTGTTTTCCCGCATCAGCTTGATTGCCTTGAGCAAGTTCTCACTTGAAACTGGCATTATTTCAGCACCTCGTCGTATTTCCCTTCATCCACCTCGCGTTGTACCTCGCGAGCATCCTTGCCTTCAACTGTCACACCAGCGCTCACACAAGTCCCGAGAACCTCCTTGACTGCCGCCTTCAACCCCTTGGCCAACGTGCCCTCGAGTTTAAGCTTCGCGATTTCGACCGCTTGAGTGAGGGCGAGATTTCCAACAACTTCCGTGCCAGAAGTTTTAGCTCCCTTCTCTAGACCTAATTTCTTTTTAATCAGAGCGGCGATTGGTGGTGAGCCGACTTCGATTTCAAATTGTTTTGTCTTCTTGTCTACAACTACGCTCACGGGGACCTTCATGCCCTCGAAAGTTGACGTCTTCTCATTTATCTTCGCTACCACCTGTCCGATATTGATTCCAAGCGGACCTAGAGCTGGACCTAACGGTGGACCGGCGCTAGCTTTTCCTCCCTCGACTAATACCTTGACTCTCGATTTCATCGCAATCGCCTCACTGAACGATAGGCGCAATTCCCTCAAAAGTAGGCTCCACGCGGTAAAAAAAGCTGTGGTATAACCGACTACTCGACGATTTCAAGTTTGCCGTACATGCCTGCGCTGACATGAACCTCATCGCGGAAGAGCCTCGCATAGCCATTGCGGATTCTAACTGTACAGCCGACCTTGACAAGATCGATATCTTTGTTCCAGAGCGAGATTTTTATTCGCCCAGAGTCGTCCTCTCCAATCGCGGTGGTCACCTTGCCCTCTCGCCCAGCCCGACTGAGGTACGGGCGCGGCTCTTCGAGTTCGACGATTTTCAAATCTAGGTCGATACGTCGCATTCCCGGCTTTATATCGCCTGCCTTCATTTAGCTTCCTCCTCTTTCTCCTTTTTCTGGATTACCTTCACAAAGTCACTTCGAACTGTGACCGGAATTGGAACGGTTGCCTCGAAGAGCTCGACGGTTATCTCCTCCCTCCCCTCGTCAATCCGAATTATTCGCGCCCGTTCTCCTCGAAAAGGACCTGATGTGTGCTCGACAATGTCCCCAACCTCCATGCCCACGATGACTGGCTTCGGCTCGAGAAAACTCTCGATCTCGTTCATAGGGATTTCGCCCGGGATGACGCCCTTCGCGTGCTTGATTCCGACCCGCACCTGATCTACAACAGATTTGCCGGTAGCCTCGACAAACACGTAGCCCCTTATTCCTGGAGGTGGGAACACGGCCTTAATTGGTAAGTTGAAATTTTTCGCACGCGTCACTATCATATCCGCTGTGTTCTTCTCCTGACCTATGGTTGAGCGGATTGCGAATATGGCTGGCTTCTGGATTTCCTCCATTTGATCACCTTACGTGGCTGGTGTCGCGCCAAAAAAAACTCCGACTAGCATTATCAAGAACCCTATGAAACCTATGAGCATGATCCCTATCCCGGTGATTTTCGCTACTTGCAAGTATTCGTTTTTGTCTGGTTTCCGCGCTATCCGCAGCACGCGTTTACAGTTAGATAAGAACTTTCGCATCTACAAGGACTCCAGTCCGAGGTCGACGGGCTCGCCCTCTCGTGGGGGCTGCTCACCTGGACCAAGCGCGTAGGGTGAGTGGACTCCAGAGAGCACGACCATGACCCGCACCGAGTTTTTCATGTCCTCGGAGATTTGAGCGCCCCAGATGACTTGGGCTTCGGGGTCGAGGGACTCGGAGATGTGAGAGACGATTCGCTCTGCCTCCTCGAGCGTCATACCCGGGCTCCCGACCACGTTCACGAGCACCCCCTTTGCCCCGGTGACGTCGACATCTAGAAGCGGGCTGTTCAGCGCTTCCTCGACAGCCTCTTTGGCGCGGTTGTCGGTGTCGGATTCACCTATACCTAGCATCGCCACTCCACCGTCCTGTAGCACCGTGCGCACATCAGCAAAGTCAAGGTTGATGAGCCCGGGCTTCGTAATCATCTCCGTTATCCCTTTAATCGCGTCCATCAGGAGTTGATCAGCTACCTTAAATGCCGCCCCAATGGGAATGTCTGGCGCAAGCTGGAGCAACTTGTCATTAGGAATCACGACCACAGTGTCTACGACCCCCCGAAGGCGCACGAGTCCCTGCTCGGCGTTCAACCTCCGGCGCGTCCCCTCGACGGAGAAGGGCAGGGTCACAACGCCCACAGTTAGCGCCCCGAGTTTTTTCGCAATCTCGCCCACAACGGGTACCGCACCGGTTCCAGTCCCCCCGCCTAAGCCGCAGGTCACGAAGACCATGTCGGCACCGTAGACGTGATCCTTCACAATTGCTTCGTCCTCCCTCGCAGCAGCCTCTCCCTTATTCGGATCATTGCCGGCTCCGAGGCCACCCGTTATATCGCGCCCTATGAGGATTTTTCGGTCGGCTGCCGTGTAGAGCAAGTCTTGAGCATCGGTGTTGAGGGCTATCGTGTCGACGCCTTCGATACCAACTCCCATCATGCGGGAGAGAGTGTTACAGCCTGCGCCGCCGCAGCCAACAACGACAATACGGGCTCGCGCCTCCTGCAAAGCCCGTTCGAGTTCCTCGTTAGTAACCGTGGGTACTGCCTTGGACACTTTAGCTCTAGCAGCGGTAGTAATTCCCGGCTTTGAAAGTTCAAATCCCGTCTCGGGAGAGAACACAGCCGATTCAGTCTTCTGCAATTTAAATCCCCCTCGTTATCTGCGTTGGCAAATTTCTCCCAAGTTAATTTAAACCTTTGCCCCACTGAGGATTTCCCGCGTGCGTATCGCTTGAATGCCCAGCCTTTCAGCAACCCGCTGGGAAACCTGACGTTGTTCACTGCTCATGCCCTTCCAGTCAAGTGCCAACAGTTCTACGCCTCCTCGGGTACGAACGATTGCTCGCTCAATCAGCGTTTCATCGATGCTAGCGTACTTTGGGAGAATGTGCCCCACCCCAATTTCGGTGAACAAGGCCACATTAGTGTGGTGTGGGGCATAGTGAGGTCCGCCGAGTCCTATAGCGTGACGACATTTTATCGGTAAAGTCGCTGCAACCATGATTGCTTGGGCAACAGCTCCCCCGGCTTTTTTGTCGTGCCACTGCTCGAATGAACTGCCAATCTCCACGAACGTCACTGGGACATCGATTCGCGTTGGACCGTGGTGGGTGGCCTCGAGAGAGACATCGTATGTCAGTCCAAACTTATCGCGCATTTCCACAAGAGTTCTGAGGGCGGTTTTTACCGTCGAGGGGGAGGCTTCTGCGAGTCTCATCTTTTCAACCTCACCTGGCACATGCACGGTAAGCGTTGGGGTACCTGACTCACTTGCATGTCGGGAAGCAACGATGACTTCTTCCGCATCTATCGGTAACTCGGTGATTTGAGTCACCTCACCCGCGATTGTCAGAAGTGTAACATTCCTATACACATATGCGTTCGTCAGGCTCGGTGATTTCTTAAAGTCGTGACTCTTCAGCAGTTGCATGACGATATTTTTGGCGGCTGGGTCTTGGGCAGAGGCGAGGACGAGCTTCATCAAGAACAACTCACGCTACAAACAAAAAAGGTGGTGGGCCCGCCGAGATTCGAACTCGGGAACTTCGCCATGTCAAGGCGACGTCATAACCACTAGACCACGGGCCCCAAAATGAATTTGAGTTGAGTTAGTATAAATCCTCTACAGTTCAAAAGTGGTGGACCGGGCGGGATTTGAACCCGCGACCTCCCGCAATTTGGATGAATTTTACAGTTTGCCAAGCGGACGATCATTCTGTTGACGAGGGAATATTCCCCCTTCATTTCCAGGCTGATCCACCGGCCCACCGAGAAAAAGGTTGTCATGCATGCTTAAGAAATTTTGTGATTGTCTAACATTAGACACGCAGGTGTCCTAAATAAAACACAGGGTGAAAAGCCTAAGTTAACTAGCGTCGCTAACTAATTTGCTTATTCGAAAAAGCCTTCCATGTTTACGCTAGCAAATAACGGCTACCTGAGCCGCAGCCCTTGAATCTTCTTTACCTTCCAATTATACCGCTTGATGCGGCGCGAGCGCCCGTAGCCACAGGCAGCACAAACTCCCCGCTGGACGTGGTAAGCTCGCCTCCCGCACCGTCGGCAACGAATATGCACGACCTTGTGGCGCTTGCCCATCGATGCAGTGCCCTTGACCATTTCACTCACTCAGCAGGCGAGATGAATATGACGCTGTCTCCCCGGATTACCATCGTCCCGTAGCGTTTCACCGTTTCGTTGCCGTGGATTTCATCTGTCTCCTCAAGCACTAGATTGAGGTGCATGTCGAAACCGCTTAGCTTTCCCCTAAACTCCCGGCCGCCCTTGAGTCCAACCAACACTGATGAACCTAGGGCGCGGTTGAGCACATCAAGAGGTCGCTGTGCCATGAAAATCATCAACTTCTGTGCTAGCTGCATATTTAACCTTATCGAACCACTTTTAATTGATGCCGATAAAGCGCCGTTATCACGTGAGAAAAGTTTTGCTTAAGCAACTTGCACAAAAAGTCGTCGAAAAGTTTGGTGAAAACACCGGCGAACTTTTAAAAGGGGTGATTGAAGTGATGGAGCTTGGCGAGGGCAGGGAAATCATTTTGGTTGGTGGTGAAGCACTCTTATTCAGGTTGAGTGATGGGATTTTTCCGACGCTGAAATCACTCGATCGAATTCCACTAAAGCGTGTAGTCGTTGACATGGGGGCAGTCCCTTACGTCGCCAACGGAGCTGATATTATGGCCCCGGGTGTAGTTTCAGCCGACGAGAAAATTACGCTAGGGGAGGGCGTGGTGATCGTGGATGAACGGCACAGCAAGCCCATCGCAATCGGACAAGCTCTTGTGCCCGGAGCGGAGATGCGAGGCCCGAAGGGTAAGGTAATTAAGAACCTCCACTATGTTGGCGATGAAATGTGGCGGCTTCAAGCAAAGAGTTAAATAGATTGAAAGCCACCGACCATGTGTTAGGGTGGTTGCGTGAAATCCTTGAAACGATTGTTCGGGGGAAAATCCGAGGTAAAGCCTGAAACGGTTGAAGAAGTACCGATAATGGAAATCGAGGAAAAGGTTGTTAGTAGTCCCCCGAGAGGCGTCAGCGAGCTTGAGCCCATCTACGTCAAAAGCATGGAGCTTCGAAGCCTCGTCGATGTCCAAGAGGTCGCGGATGAGCTTCGAACCGGAAACATCATGGTCCTAGATATCAGCATGCTTATGAACCAAGATCCCGCCGAGCTCAAGAGGGCGATAGACCAGCTAAAAGGGATCTGTCAAGCTATCGGTGGGGACGTGGGGCGTTTGACGGAGTCAAAGGTGTTAGCTACTCCAAAGTTCGTCAACATCCAGTTCAAAAGGGCCATCGCATAATTTTTGGTGAATTCATGCGGAAGAGGGAGTTCCTGCTCCCTATTGAGCGTTGCCCCATTTGTGGGGCCAAAGGCACTTTTCGCGTCAAGGGTAGGATCGACCACATCCCATATTTCGGGGAGATAATGGAAACCTTCACAAACTGCACCAGCTGCGAATTCAGGCACGCGGATGTCGTGTGCTTAGGCGAGCGCCCCCCGCTACGCTACGAGTTTCAGATCAAATCCGAAGAAGATCTCAAGGTTAGAGTCGTGAAGTCGAGCACGGGAACGATCAAGCTTCCAGAGCTTGGGGTGACCGTAGAGCCAGGAGCAGCGAGCGAGGGCTATGTGTCGAATGTCGAGGGAGTGCTTAATCGTGTAGAGACGGCAATAAAGCTGGCGATTAAAAAAGTTGATGCTACCAAGCGCCGGCGAGGTCAGGCGAAGCTAAAAAAACTCGATGAGGTGCGCGCCGGGAAGCGAGAGGCTAGGCTGATTCTCATGGACCCATTCGGGCACAGCACAATTGTAAACAGACGGGCCAAGAAACGCGAGTTGACTAAGCGGGAATTGGCATTGCTCAAGGGAAGTCCACACGCTAGTGGAGCCTGATGGTCTCCAAGCTTCGAGGTGCTTTCGTCTCAACCTTGAAAAGTTTGTGCAGCGCGCTTGCTAGGTCGATACACTTGTTTTCATCACCATGGATGCATATGACGCGCTGCGGTTTGGGTGATACCCTTCGCACGTAGTTCAGCAACTGGGCCCGATCCGAGTGCCCGCTGAATCCCTCCACCGTTTGGACTTCCATGTTTACCTTCACTTCCTCCACCTTCCCCTTCTCGTTGCGTAAGGGAACCTCGCGCCATCCCTTCTGGATGCGTCGCCCGAGTGAGCCCTCGCACTGGTACCCGACAAAGACAAGGGCGTTACGCGGGTCGGGCGCGAGGGTTTTAAAGTACTCGAGCACTGGGCCTCCGGCCATCATCCCTGCCGTTGATATGATTATCGCCGGATCGCCGTCGATTACCTGTGCGCGTTGGTCTGGACCCTTCACTCGCTCGAAGATATCGGAGAGGAACGGATTCTCGTCTACACGGAATATCCGTTCGCGCAGTTCTGATGACAAATACTCTGGGTAAGCCGTGTGGATTGCCGTCGCCTCCCATATCATCCCATCTAGATAAACTGGCGTCCCGTCGAGTAGTCCCTTTCGCTCGTAATCCTCAAGCAGTACCATAACCTCTTGCGCGCGCCCAACCGCGAATGCCGGCACAATAACCTTTCCACCACGCTTCGTGGTCTCGGTCACGATTCGAATGAATTCCTTCTCAGCATTTGCGCGGAAGGGCTGGATGTCCTCAGC
>JABAOC010000941.1_pt4 | contig 39986 bp, 91 predicted proteins | sample 7062161 | NCBI WGS metagenome assembly JABAOC01 (sample SAMN14538625, study PRJNA623070) | marine sediment metagenome | biome: marine biome [ENVO:00000428]; feature: marine pelagic biome [ENVO:01000023]; material: deep marine sediment [ENVO:00002113] | place: India: Gulf of Khambhat ... | reverse complement strand
ACTACCATAATACATGTCTATTGTATTACCCTTTTTAAATCTTTTTGGTAAATTATCTTCCATAAACTCAAACACATCTTCAAGAGATGTTAAATCTGGTCTGTATTTAAGTTTAATCCACTCACCATCATCATCATATAATAGGGCTCTCATAATATTCACATCTATTTTCTTGGTTTTTAAAAATCTTTCTATAAATGTGAATACAATTTCTGCATCATGATCTGAACCATGCACTTCTGTGTACCACGCTAAATCATATAAATTTATATCTGTGTTTAATTTTTCTAAATTTTCGTCGTCATTCATGTTTAATTATTGTTAAGAATTCTTCTGGAGTTATTATATTCCATGTTAAATCACGATCACCAAAATGTCTACTCTCCCACTCATTAAAATGTCTACTCTCCCACTCATTCCAATCACAATTTACACCACCATATTTATCATAACTAACATACAAGACGTAACTCTTTCCAAAGGCATCATGTTCATCTATGTATTTATTATTGAACCAGTTACAAAAATATATATTGGGAAATAATTCTTTGAGTTTATCTTCCAGGTTGTAAATTGTAAGGTTGGTTTTTGTTTTATCCATTTGGATAATATACCGTGCACTATCTTCCGATAGTTTTATCCCAACAGGTATATCCCTTATCCAACTAAATTCGTCCATATTACTAAAGATAATGAAAAATTTTAAATTGTGTGTTTATTTTTCATTTCATCAATCTTCCCTTTAAGACTGAAGAGTTCTTCTTTACTTAAATTTCTTAGGTCTTCCATACTCATCTTTGTTTTGGTTTAAATGTAACTTTTGGATTGTGAATTAATCTTATAAAAAATTAATTTATTTGTAAATAAATGGGATTATTTAAGAGGAAATACTTCATACCCGTCAAGGACATCAACAGGTTTATCGGCGAAATAGTTTATGTGTTCTTGGTAACTACTTTCCTCCATATTATCACGTGTATAGATTGTACGATATTCACTACCATGTCTATCTCTATGACTATATAGGTAGATACCCACTACACCACTTTCTGCGGCATATATAGGGTTAATATGAGACGTGAACCCCATAAGAACCAACTCGTCAAGAACGTGAGTAATATAATTAATGTCAGTTATTGGGGGATTAAATTCCAAAGCCTTCCCCTTTAGATTATTATATGTATAAGGTTCGATATCCCTTATCCAATCAAAGTTACCTGACTCCTGTAAATCGTCACTTATTTTTACTAAATATCCTGGATTATGCCAATTTTTCCCATAGGACTTTACACCAGCAACATAAGCATGCCTACCTAGATCACTACCCCACACCCAATTATCTTCTGGGTCAATTTCTTCTATTGTAAAAGCATATCCCATTCTAACTTTAACCTTGTCACCAAGTTTAGCTGTGTCTGCTGGTATTCCTTTAATACCGCCAATGTTTATTGTTTCGGTAGTTCTAATCCAATCGAACTCATCCATTTCTTCTCTTATGATCTTTCTTAAGTTCATATTAATAAATATGATATTAGTTTAACTTGTGTGATCGTACATAGTTTGACGGTGATATGATTATTTCTTTTGCCCCATATTCTGATGATAGGTTAACATATAATACCTTTGTCTGATCACTATCTATTGTGGTATATTGTATTCTAAAAGACATATAGTTGTTACGATAACTATTTTCTACCAAATATGTTTGAACATCATCATTAATCATTAGATAAACATCCAAAGTGTGTGAGACATAATAACGTAAGTCTTCATCGATAAACTCAAACCTATATCTTTCCAGTATTGACATTATCCCTAATCTTATATCTTCATCCATTTTCCACAATTTCTTCGATAACTATCATTACGTATTCCTCATCAGTAAAAACCTTAAATTCACCGTCTTTATGTGTTTCTAACACCCCATCATGTATTAATTCCATTGGTTTCCCATCTACATCCCATATGGTCACATTGTTGTCGTCACTAACCACCCACTCATAGTTTTTTCCGTTTACCGTTATCTTATTCATAGTTTAACATTTTATACACTTCCTTTGTTGATCTCCCCATCCAATCCACCTTTTCTCTATTTTTAATCCATTCTGTTTTTACCCAGTTATCATCATTATACCAAGTTTCCCACCCGTTCTCGATTAGAAATTTTGACATTTCTTCATAACCTGGAGTTTCAACCTCAATACCTAATAACTCCTCTAGAATACTTATTTGACACTTAACCTTATATATTTCTTGTTCCAAGGTTAACCCATTAACAGGTTGGACCCACACCTTCTTACCATTACGATATTCTTGTAAGTGATTAAGTCTCTTATTTAGTTCATGTAGTTTTTCTTCCATTATGTAAAAATGTGTTTAACTAATCCACCTTTTAGAGTGTCGAGATCAGTAACCCCCTTAACTAACCTGAAATATTCATTAAAATAACCACCATTACATTGTGTTAATGGTTCACCATATTTGTTTAGGACTGGCGTCCCATCAGTATTAGTTATTATCCAATCAACAGTAACATGATTAGTACAGTTATAATACCAGTAACCTGTAACAACCGCCTTTGTTCCTTCTGCACAGGTTGTCATGGATGTTGTACCTACTGTTTCTACTGTATCTCCGATATTGAACATATTATAAATATAAAATAAAAAATTCACAATGTCTATTCATGATAAAACACGAGATCAAAATCAGTCGGCCCGATAGCATAGGTGTCAGAATCATCATTGTCCCATACTACCCTCACCCAAACGTTTTTTGGTAAATCGGTAGTTATTATATCATTCTCTCCATCATAGGGTTCTATTGTCCCAGGAAATCCTTCTGATTGATGTATGTACACGTTGTAATAACGAGAGTCTTCGTTAAGCATCACCCTAGCACCAAATGACCAATTATCTTCTGTAACTGGGCCTGTGATTGGATTGACATCTTTTATCCAATCAAATGGATTTTCTTCTTTTATAACACTTTCATTTACCATTTTATCCACTCTAACCCATGTACCTCCATTTACCCAATCTGTGAATGTTTTAGTATCTATGTCTATTTCAGTTGTGTTATCACGGTCAACATCATATAACTCATAAATTATTATGTGTTCATTAGAATTTATTATCTTTAACGTATTACCACTTGGTGTTTGGTATACTAAACCAACCTCTGTTGGGTCGTGGGTATCTCTTATCCAGTCAAAGTCATCCATTTCTTCTAATATAATCTTTTTGATGTTCATATTTTATAGTAATGTACAGCTAAATCAGGATATTCATTTTTATGGTATGAGGGGTATAAATCACCATTTTCATTAGTTATTGGAAAGTATATTTCATGACCAGTATTGTCCTCACTTATGTAGAATTGGTTAGTCGAAAACCCGATCACCTCACCCTCTATATATGGTCCGTAGTATCCAGCTACATAATCATCTTCCCACACACCTAACCATTCTAAATAGGCATCATGGTCACCAACACTTACAACTCTTATTGTGTCACCTATTTGTGGTACAACTCTAATAGGTTCATCTCTTATCCAATCAAAATCATCAGATTCATTTATTTTATAATTAAATGGTATTATTTTTCCTTCTTCAACAAACTTGTAATAATTGTCCCAGTGCCAATGATAACCACTGTTAGCTAATATAAGAAGTTCTGGATAGTTACCCCAACTAATAATGAGATGGGTTTTTGTCAACCCTACCACCGTATAAATAACTTTACTATCAATAGTATTACGGTCTTCATCCGTTTGTTCACCTACCTTAAATTTATCACCCACTTCTGGGTTATATGGGTCAAAACCTTTAGTAATATTCCTAATCCAATCAAACTCGTCTGATTCTTCTAATATGATCTTTCTTAGATTCATATTAATAAATATGTTAACTTATACCATATTTTTATAGAAAATGATGTTTCAGTTTATTGTCCCTAACTGTTGATGGTTTAACTCTTTTACCTGTTTTATTTCTACTCTCAAAGTACATCCCATAAACAAACCCCTCCACGTTTGGCGATAGAAAATAATTATCGGTTGTTTGACCCATAAATGGGCCACCAACGTGACGAACCCTAGTATGCCAAGTATGTCCTTTAAGTTTTGGTGTATCTAAAACTAGTACAACTTGTCCATAATTATTGGATAAAATGTCACCAACAGCTATTTGAGATATGTGTTTTACTTTATTATTCACTAAATAACGGTTCTAATTTTTTCTAATAATCAATTATTTTATTCTATATGTTTTAATGGGTAACCATGTGAAGAAGAATTTTCTATATATCGTCACTTCCCAAACCCAATAAACATCAAATTTGTAAGTTGAACCCAAACCCATTGAGGTAGTACCCCAATACCTTACAGCTACAAACTTACCTTTTCTTTTAATCTTTTTCATTAATACCCATCTGTACCGTCCCACATATCTGGTTCAATATCATCGTCACCCCAAACCCAATCACCACTGATCAGTGCCTTAAGTATTATATATGTGGCCCAAGCGATTAGTGTAATTAAGGATATAAAAAACAGGAATAAAAATGATATACCAATAATCTCGAACATGATTTAATTATTTTGTATTAACTTAATGAAAGCTTTTGATTTTATCAAGCATAAAAAACCCCCTTACCAGGGGTTCTTTACATTTGTTCCTTTACTCATCTAAGTTACTTTACTAAAGATTGTCTATATAAGATTTTATAATAGGTTTCATTATTTTTTCCGCAACTATTTTGGCTGATAAATTACTAGGTACCTCAATGGATATCCCCCTGTGATCATAACCAAGGTGAAAAAGGTATCCGTTAACCTCAACAAAATAAGATGCATAAGATTCTCCAATTTCTGGTTCGTCAAAGGTATCTAATTCCTCATTGTATTCACCATCGAAACCCTCACCAAAATGATCATGGTAAATAGGCTCATCACCAAACATTTTTTTCAAAACATCATGGTCCAAAGCTGTTAACATATAAATACCAAACATACCATAAGGTGATCTACGCCTTACTTTTGTTTTTAAAGCATCATCCAAAAGATTAATATAGACATTTATTGCTTGATCATTCTTACCACTTTGCTTATAATAGTTATAAGCAAACTCACCTAGATACCCATACCAGTCTTTGGTTTTATCGTTAATCAAAGTATTCATAGTAGACCATAAACCTTTACGACCATTGTATGTGAGGTAATTTTCTAACTCTTTTGGTACTAATGTAAAATTAGTTGGGTTAACATCCCTTATCCATTCAAAATCATCAACCTCTTCTCTTATAATTTTCTTGAAATTCATACACATATAAATATATGGATTAGGTGATAGTTCTTATAATTAACTCAATATCTGATGGTTTTAATTCGTTACTAATAGGCCAATCTTTTTTACCCATTATCTCGATCTCTTGTTCCTGACCATCAACATGTTCATAAATCATATCAGTTTTACTTCTCCAAATTCTTAAACGTTTACTATGGTAAGCATAGTCTACCATCCATTTATATTCGTGGTCATCAACCACGATCTTTCTTAACTTTCTTATTTTATTTTTATACATCCTTCCAAGACTTATCTACAAACGTATAGTAATAAGATATACCAACACATATTACAGACAATGGTAAAAATATCACAAAATCTGGACATATATCACCCATAATATTAATATGTGTAGGGATTGAGAATCCTAGAAAAATACCACCCAACATACCTAAAATATTAGATGCCATCCATTTTAATGCTTTCATAGTTCATTCAAATATTTTTGGTACCAAGACTCCAACCTTAAACTGTCTTCTTTATTCGCTTCCCAGTAACCACCGAATGTGCCCATCCACCGATAAGTTTTGTCGTCCCATTCTTCTCTTTGGTATGTCATGGAATGGTCAGGGATGTTCTTTTTAAGTCTTTTTGTATATTCTTCACCCCACATGTTTTCTGTTTTAACATAAACAATGGTTTTTTCCCTAATCATACTTAATTCTATTTTAACGGAATCTTCGGGATTGGCGTCATCCCCTTCTGTCTTCGGTACTAAATAATATTCTTTACCTTCGAAGACTGTTGTTTTAAAATCACCCATGCTTGTTAATTTTGTTATAAACTTTTTCTGGGTTAACCCAATCTTTACCTGTAATTACATACCAAATAATTGGTACAACAAGTGTACACGTTACAAAGAGCCATGTTCCCATAAAAAACACCCAGAATAGTCTAGTTAATATATTATCTTCCATGTAATAATATTATGAAAAAATAACGGAATCGTAAAGTGATAGATTAACGATTAATATATACTGTTTCGTCTGGAAAATACAAGACACAACTATCACCTTTCTTTAGTTGGTTTAAAAATGAAAAGAGTACAATTCTCTTTTGTGGGTCTGACATGATTCTGGCGGTATTTTCGTTTATTAATGGTGTTTCGGTATCCAACACATCAAATATGTGACCAAGAGACTTTAAGGCGTATGTTATCGATTTAATCATTTATGTTTTGTAATAGTTTCATGTGTTTTGTTATGTCTTCCCTACTCATAGCAATAGGGTCATCTAATTCAGAACTCCATACTTCATAGATATCGTTCTCTATATTACTGTATGTTAACCCACCACCTACCACAGAAATCCAGACTTTAGGGCCAAAATACATCTTTGCTTGTACCATATCTTTATGCAAATCTCTAAGTCCACCAGGTAATAAATCTAGGTTCTCTAATCCTTTTCTTATTTCATGTGGTTCAAACTCCAAGTTCTCAAACCCTATGTAATCCGGCACATCTTTAATCCAATCAAACTCTTCACTCATGTTTATCTTTATCATATGAATGTTGTTCCCACCTTATTTCACCACAGTCAACACAGACATATTGTGTATAAACTGTACCACCACAACCAATTGTGGAAAATCTTGACTCACATTTCTTACATTTTTTATGTTTATTATATATGAGTTTTAAAAATGATATGGTAACTATAGTTGACAACAAAATTAAAATTGTGGATATGAACCATACACCTACTGGGTAAACACCATCAGATGAAGCCTTTTCAATGCCATCAGTAGTGAAACAATAATAATTAGTAAATAAAATAGCAAATACTAGCGGTATCGAACTTAGCCCAACACAAACCACAGAAATTATAGTATCAAATATTTTTAAAAAATTTCTCATTCAGTACATACAATAAATTCACCCTCATCTATTTGTTCTATTAAACGGGATATGTCACCATCACCAAATCTAATAACTTTACCCAACATCTTCCAGTAAACACAATCATGATCTGATACGATTTTTGTTATCTCATAAGCGTATTTATGTCCTACAGAAGAAACTATTTTCGTACCAACTGTGACATATTCACCTTTAGTTGTTTGGAAATAGGGTGGAATGTCTACTTCTTTTATCCAATCAAATTCGTCCATAGTTAAAGATAAATGATTATTATGAGACTATCAAGCATAAAAAACCCTCTCACGAGGGTATCATTTTAGATATATGAGAAATGGTCTGGGAAAAGTTCAATCAACATATCATACATAGACTGGTAACCTCTTATAACATATTTTGCTGCCGCGTCATTTGGTTGGAACTTTTTAATCATATCTATTGTCTTTTTAATTTTTACATGGTAAGTCCCAACTATATCACCATCATCAGTAACCTCAATACTAACATAACCTTCACCCTTAACCCCCAGATCATGTTTTAAATTCACATCCAGGTCCTTAAAGTCCAGGGTTGAGTGCCCTTTTATATAATCAATCTCCAGTGGTATGTTGTGTGTCTTTAGATAAATCTCAATGATCTCCACATCACTCATGTCATCTAATGGCCTCATATCCTTAATCCAATCAAATTCCTCTTCTTCGTTGATTTTGTTAGTAAGAAAAATACCACCATCTACTTGTGGTCTTTTATGTACGTCATCGTTATTAAGGTAATCCTTTTCATCTTCAATAAACTCCTCATAAGTTTGGTCCATACAACAGATGTGATTTTCTTGTGAGAAAAACTGGTACTCTTCGTGACCACAGTGAACTAAATAACCATTAACATCGTCTTCAAAACATTTTGATTGATCTGTCTGCTCTATAGTTAATGGGCCAAGATATTCCTCAAGATTTTTAATAATAGTTCTTTTTTGTTCTGACGTGTAACTAGAAACATCTAACCAAATTTCTCCCTCACCACTACCATACTCAAGTGGCCAATCATCCTCGTCACGTTCAACATTATTTAATGTAATCCCAGGTTCGACCCAATCAACTGAACTGTAACCACCAAGTGATCTAATCCAGTCGAAATCATCAATTTCTCTCAATATGATTTTTCTTATGTTCATATTTTATAGTCATTTTTTATTGCTGACCAATAATATGTTGGTACACCCTCTTCATCCCAAGATTTGATATTATTGTTTGTATTAGAATATCCATCAAAAGTATTTCTATCTCTAACATTTTTAGGAAAATGTGGGTTAGCGGTATTGAAATAATACGGCCCAGATATACTGTCACGATCATGATTTAATAACTGAAATCTCTCACTCACATTTTTTAAATCCCAACCCCAACCTTGACTAAACAACCAATATTGTATTTCATGATCAGACTCTAAAGTGCCAATATCGTCGTATATTATCCACGGACTATCTAAACTATATGGCTCTGTGTTTCGTATCCAATCGAAATCATCCATCTCTTCTAATATGATTTTTCTTATGTTCATATATAATTAATAACGATACCTTAAACTATTTCTCTCAAGGAATTTACGATCTAAATATTGACTGTGTATGCCTGGGTGTTTTGACTTTATGACTCCAATTGTTCTCCATTTAAAACTTTCAAGTGAATCTAATATTTCCTTATCCGTTTTACTTCTCCACCACCAGCTGCTAGGGTTTTCACCAACAACTATCTGATATAATTCTCTTACTCTATAACCCTTTAAAAGAGAATATACATCCAAAGCTATTTTTGGGTTATCTAGTTGTTCTGTTTTAAAAATTACTTCAAGAGATTCAATCCATGGTGATTTACCCCTCATCCATTCAAAGTCATCCATTTCTTCCAATATGATCTTCTTGATATCCATATATAATAAATATCTAAGTTGTTACCAATATATAAATGAACGCAAATGTAATTAAAAACGTTAATACCCAGTCTATGACTTTTTTTTCATTCATCTAAACACCAAATACGCCCTTATCATCTACAACAATTAGATCGTGGTAATGGTATGAGTTACTATAGTGATGTGAATAGTTTTCATCAGGTTCCCACACTACTTCTAATGGTAATAGATCGTCGTTTCCATAAGTTCTAGTTATATAACCTAATGTGTCTGTAGAATTTGGATTATCATACTCATCATCGAAAAATTCAGAATCTTCTGACAAAGTAACCTGCATACCTATCATTTCTTCTGGTTTAATGCCAGAATCAAAGTAATACATTAAAGACTTAGGTTCATGATCACTAGTGTCCCTAATCCAGTCAAACTCATCACTTTCATTTAAATCGTTCACTAAAGTAAATGTTATTGTTGGTGGGTATTGTCTGCCTGATGAACATCTGACACTATGGTCTGTTTGAAAAGTACCGTCACCAGTAATACTTGGTAATGGTGTATCTAATCTGTATATGATTTCTGGAATTCTCCTACCACCTATTATTTTAATGATTGTTGCTGGTGTGTTTTCTAAATCGGTTCTGTATCTACCTAAAACCCTGCCAGAAACTAAAACCCTGTCACCTATTTTTAAGTTTTTTAATGTTTCACACATAACTGAAGTTTTTATTTATCATTATAATAGTATAATGTGTCTGCATATATCCCACAATCCTCACCCAATGGCCATACTATAATTCTATCAGTGTGTATACTTTTTGATGTACTTCTCACTGTGATTACTTTATTTGGTTCGTAACCACAACCACCATAATTATAATTATGGTCACCTTGATTTAAAGTTGTGTAGGGGGTTTCAAATCCTGGAACACATATCATAACATCACCAATATTAGGTCTGTAATCGTGTGGCAGCATGGGATTAGTTTCTCTAATCCAGTCAAATTCATCAGTTTTTTTACTATCCATATGTTATATGTCTTCAAAATAAATAACATCCTTGTCAGCTAAAATCATACCAGCAATAACCAAACAAAGTAGCCAACCCCTGAAAACATCCAAATTAATCATAGCAAAATTATGGGGGAACTCTAAGAAGTTACTTAGTACCGATATATCCCAAACAACAAAACTTCCAATCAAACCAAACGTTAAAACAAAACAGTATATAACGATGATCATTAATACTGGTAATAAGATACCACCTAAACATATTTTTAATAATCTTTTCATTACTTTAAAAAGAATTCTAATAGACTCTCACCCAATAAGAATTCAGGTGTCTTAGTCATCTCAATCTCCTCAGTTGTTATAATGCCTTCCATATGTTTAGCTTCAATTTCTTTATCAAAAACCTCAGCAGTAGCATCTAAATCTCTAGTATCTATTTCTGATTCTAAAGATAAGGCCTCTTTTAGTCGTGTTAAATACTCTACGTATTCGATATCAATTTCATCCATGTTACAATATAATAAAAATTTTTAATTTAAACCAGTTTCATCCAAGATGTAGTATAAAATATAACCACCACGATCTATTACCTCAAAACCATTATTACTTAATCTGAGGGTGATGTTACGTTCTGCACAATATTTATCTGGGTTATCTAACCAATCATTCCATGTGGTTTCAGACACATCCTTTTTAATTTCTTTTTTAACCTTTCTTGGTAATTTTCTAGGGTTGGGGTATTTTCTCAGATTTAATTTTGGCATCTTTTTTCTTCGCGGACCTTCTCTTTGGAACAAATCCAACGCCTTATCAATTTCTTCTTTGGTTGAATTAGGGTCCATGATTATCGACATAACCCTGTCAGTTAAATTATTCTCCATTATTTAAAACTTTTACTTTTTCGTACATTACGAAAACACTTTGTTTACTTTTAGCATAATCTTCATCAAGGGTAATGCCTATTATATCTGACACACGTCTACCATCACGATACATAGCGATGGAATTAACCCGTCTAATAACATACACATATTGTTCTTGATTTTTTATCCAGTCAAGTTCACTATTTTCTTCCATCAAAAACTGATTTAAAATGTTTACGCAAAATTCTTAAAGTTAAAGTTTTTGTGACGGTATGGAATGACCAGTGTTCACATCTCTTCACTAATTCATAAATTGTTTCAGCGGAATACTTACTGTAACGAAGATAAATTCCTTGTTGGAATGACCATCTATTTGGGTCTTTTATGTAACTAGTTATTTGGAATAAGTCGTCAGCAATTATTTTATGGGAAGAAAAAGTTTGTCCATTATATAATTTCCATTGGTTACCACAGTCGTTACAATGATTAACTTTTTTTGTTATAACTTCAGAACTACCAGAAACATAACCAGTTCCTATGAACATTTCACCAGAAACATAACCATTACCACTTACATTGGCAAATTTATGTACAACATTTTCACAACCACAATTCGGACATTTACCATTAATATCTTTAGAAGTTTCCTCATCTTTGGCAAGAAGTTTATCTATTTTTTGTCGAGTGAATTCATATATCTCAGTTAATTGACAGGAAACTACTTTTTCTTGTTCTTTATTTCTTCTATTGAAAAATTTTCGTATGAACATTTATTTAGTTTAAATTGTGAATTACTATAAATATAGTTAAAATTTTTGTATTGGTAAAATTATTTTTTACTCATCCAATTGATATACCCATCTTCATCGTGTACTCTAATAACTTTAATGGTGTCAACACTAATCCACTCACCATAAGAATCTTCTGGAGTAAGTAACCAAAAAAGTCCTGTATGGTATGTAGCATAATCTGTTGTAGTTTCATGATCAGGGCCATGTTCACTCAAAGTAAGAAACCCATCATTATCATCCATTTTAAAAGTAATATCATATATTGAATCTACCTCGTAATCACGAATCATTCTCTTTACTTCACTTTCATTATTTAGATCATCTAAAGCCTCACCATCAGCGTAAACTATTCTGTAATGTTCCCCAGGACCAATCTCCGTTATGTTTACAGGCAAACCAGTACCACGTATCCAATCAAATTCGTCCTGTTCTTCTCTTATGATTTTACGAATATTCATACAGAAATAAATATGCACGTAAACACCCATAATTAAATGGGTATTACTATCCTCTGTATCCAATATAGGCCTCATAAACCATCATAAGTAGTAACATCGTGGCTGACACAGCAGAAACCCACATAAACCAATCCATTTCTTTATAAAAATCAGGACTGGTAATTAAAAAAAGTAACATAGGAATACCAATAATTACTCCCAGGAATATGAAAGCTAAGATGGCCAAGGCAATTGTGAAAAATATTATTGATATAATGAAATCAATCAAAAAATATCCAGTCACTTTCTCACCATCAGCTAACTTATCTACTTTGTAAATTAGATTTTTCATATATCAAATATACAAAAAATCGGTTAATGGCAAAAATTATTTACTATTTGTGGTAATTTCATTCCACCTATCTATAATGAATTTTGTATACACAATTGGGTTTAGTCCGTATGAACCAAGAGCAAACCCGTCATTGATTTCTATTAATAGGGTCTCACCTCTATCAGTAAAGGCGAAGTCTAAACTATAACTTATTGGTTGATCTTTGTAGTCTTTAATAGCTGACTCTACTATATCATAATCTATATTACGTTTAAAGTCACCAGTATAGTTTTTACTACCAACTAACTTACCTCTATTAACAAAACATCTATATTCTGAAATCATGTTGATATAATCAGAAACCAAAACTCTAACGTTATCATCAAACTTACCAGTTATAAGGTTGAAGTTAAAAACATTTGTACACACAAACCCAGTGAATAATTTATGATCATTAAGTGGTTTGATAAATATTGGTCTTGGGAATGGTCCCATTGCTCTTATGTCACCTATTGTGGTTTCAGTGAAATCCCTACTACAATATTGTGGTAGATAGTCATTAGGGTTGTGTATAGGTGGTTGTTCTACCCCTAATTGATCGAATATTTTTCTCATGGTGTTTATGCCACCATGAACAACTGTGTGTTTTGTTATGTCTTGTGGGATATTATCCATTGTGAATGGGTGTACTTCATATCCCATACGAGTTAGTCCATACCACATGGTATAACAATTATCATTTAACCATTGGCCATGTTGTTGTTGTACGTAAGCCTTCTTTGGACTCATAGGTTAACTTGTTTAATTTTCCCACAATTTTTACAAACTAGTGTTCTCCTAACACCAGATGGTATAGGTTCTTTATTAGAATTTTTACTTTTAACCACCTCGTAGGTGTCATAAATTTCCATATTGTACATAACATCCCAATCGTGTTTACATGCCCATTTTTCTAATAATTTTCCTACTACTCCCATTATTTTATATCGTTTTTTTTCATTATTTCTTCTAATTGTTCTTTCGTGTGTATAACATCCCTAAATATTGTTATTCTCCGAGACGGCCCAAAATAAGTATCACTTATAGTTACACGCCCTCTAGGTGTTATAACATCACTATGTGATGGTTCATAATCTTCATAATAATAGATTAATGTATAATCACATCCGTTATCAATATCATATATTGGCTCTCCATTTTCATCTGCCAACCTAAAATCATACCTTGGTGAGTTAGTATACTCGTAGGTTCTAACCCACCCTAGACTCTCAATTTCCTCTGGTGTTATAATTAGATTTGTATCTTTTATCCAATCAAATCCCTCACCCATTATAGTTTATGTTTTTTTACTCTTGAGTAAATCATTTTATCACCATACACGCTTGCCGTTCTTCCACTCATTAATGTTACTCGTTGTGTGTATGAAGTTTCCTCTTCTTTTTTATCTATTCTAATCCATCCACGTTTTACAAACAAGTCTCTAATTAATAATGGCATAATATAAATAAAAAGTGGTATAAAAAGTAAAATCATAAACCCCATTTGTACCTTACTGTTTTCCAAGTCGTCTACCAAGTATACTGTATTACAAATTATTTGTTCTTGCATCATCAACGACCATAATACGAATGTTATAACAAAAAACACTGGTAGATGTATCGGTACAGTTAAAAACAGTGTAACGAAGAAATCTTCCCATAAATCACTGTACCATGCGTTAAATTTCCTAAGAATCTTTAAGAACCTATAAGGTCCCTCATCTTCATCTAAAGATTTCATAAAATATTAAAAGATTGTTTTTATTAAGAATAATAAAAATAAACCAGGTAAACAAGTGATGTGATTAAAAGTTGTTAAATTCTAAACCGAATCTCCTATCAATATATGTGGTTACAGCATCTATCGTTTTGAATTTTCTAGATAAAAGTATTGTTCCTGGTGATTCACTATCCCATTTATCGTATTTTTCTATTTCCATTCTCATTGGAATTTCTTCATAGTATAATTTCATTTTTTCATAACCACCACCATTTTGAGTACCCCATTGGTAACTTATCTTTATGAAATTTTCACCTTCATTTAAATCATAAGTAAGGTCACTATAAGACCATTCATCACTATTATTATATAGTAATTCACCTATCTCATCTATTTTGTACATAAGGGTTAGTAAATGTGAGACAGGGTCTTCGTCCTTAATCCAATCAAAGTCTCCCACCTCTTCTCGTATGATTTTTTTCATGTCCATCAATTAATAAATATCATTTTATTGATATTCGTAAAATACTTTTAATCCAGGATAATAATCACCCCAACTGGGTCTAATTGGGTCACCGTTTTCATTTATTATAGGGAATTGTATATAATCACCAGTACTATTTTCCTTAATTTGTATATAATCAAGTGTTACCAATTTGACTAGCCCAACAATCGATTCACCATATTTACCAGATATGTACCTATCACGATAATCACCCAACCAACGCCTAAAGCTTTTCTCCTCGCCAACATTTATGACTTTTATGGTATCACCAACTACTGGTGTTATATTAGGACCTAGTTCTATTATCCAATCAAAGTCATCCATCTTCTCTTAGTTTTCCAGTTTTTATAATTGAAAAAATATCTTTTCGTGAAACAACGTTACATTTTTCCTTAATCTCATCTATCCTACGTTTTGGTATGTCGTAATGATTCTTATGGAACCAACATCTTTTAATATTAAGATCGTCAGCCATTTCATGTAAGTTCTCTATACTATATGGTATGCATACGAGATGTCTCATGTTGTCACAATAATACTCCATCACACTAAAACCCAAACACCATTTAAAATAAAATCTATAGAAGACCTTTCAGACACTAAAAACCTACTTCTATTAATACAATAAGGTTCCTTATAACTTACCTCCCAAAGTTTTTCATTACGTAAACTACTACGAAAAACCCTATCTACACTAAGTGTTTTGTTTTTAAAATGTGGGTTACCTTCGATCTTAAATTTAAAACCACTCATATAGAATGAGTCATCTAATTCACCAGATAACCAACATAGTCCAGGGTTATTTTTTTGAATTTCGTCTAACATCTCTAATAGCTTCACCTAATGATTTACTTAATTCAGGATTACGAAGTAAGAATTTTACTCTATCACTAGTTAAATGGTTTAATTTCCTTTTTGAACTTAGTGATTTAAAATTTTCGTATTCTTCTTCTGTTAGTTCTATCATAACTTATTTTTTTGTTGTAAAAAACCACAACCAGTGTCCAGGTTTCCATAGTCTTGGGTCATTCTTATCCTCCGTCTCACTAACCTCAAATGGTAAATTCGCCTCTTTAAGTAAACTGTTAACGGCTACAGGATGATTTTTGACGTACCTCAAAACCCTTTCAATTTGTTCATCTGAAAGTGTGTCAGAAACTTCTGGTAATTTTCTTATTATTTCATTGTATTCAGAGATTTTTTTACTTCTCTTATTACTAATATTAACGGCAGTGAGATATATAATACCTATAACCACGATAAGGATTATTCCTAAAAATAGTACATTAATTATTTCCATAACTAATAAAATTATGTTTTAACTTACCACCATTTTCAAAAACCAAATAAGTTAGTGATTTACCATCTATGTGCCAAACATTATTGCCAATAGTTCTACCACTATCGTTGATTAACCTACATGAAATACCGTCAGTCTTTATATCAATAATTTCAGCTCTCTTACCTCTTACTCTATCAACAAAGTTACCGTTTGGTGGGAAACGAAATTTGGCACCAATAGATAAATTCATGTTCACATAACTACTTATTTCATTTACTTTATCGGTATAATAATCTAAACGAACACTTTTTTGTAAAAGATCACGCTCAAGTTTTTTAATTTCATTACCCTTTTCTTTGTTTTTCCTTAAATATTGTGCCAGAAAAAAAGAAGTTACTACTGTAGTGGTTGTCAGTAGAATTAATAGAAAAATAATACTATCACTCATTTATTTAATTTTATTTTTAAAAGAATCAGAATAACCTAATCGATAACAATCTTCCATTACTGTTTTTACAACATCCAGATGTTCGTTAGGAATAGAAACCCAACTATCTCCATACACTAATTTTGTGGTATCTTGGTTAGATTCAACAACTCTTATGAGTGTTTCTGTCAAAAAAACGCCACACTGTGGTTCTACTACATTTTTTTGTTTAGGGACTTCCATTTCCATTCCTAACCCATCTAGGGTTTGTTTCCATATATCTTTGTTATCCATAATAATTAAAAATAGTGATAATTTTTAATATTGCCCACTACTATACTTTGTATTCGTGTTCTGGTACCCTTGTTAATCCGATACGTTGTCTTAATAGTTCTAATTCATCTCTAATCGGTTGATCTTCATCACCTATAGTAGGTTTATAACCATCTTTCTTACCTCTACCGTTGATGATTTTATCAAGCAGGATTGATTGTAGTTTACATATCCTAGAATTAGACTCCAATAGGTGTTTGTCTTTAGGAAATTTTGACCTGAATTGGTCTGTGAATATTTTTGGTTCTGGTATATCACTAAAACGTCTATAACCAGCAGTAACACCTCTATTAACATAACCATTGGGGTATGTGTATTTATTATTGGTGTCGTAAGTTAAGTATTGTGTTCCAAGTTTGGCATCTGTGTTATGCCACATATTGATAATGACTACCATTACTGTTGTAAGATAGTTGTTAGTACACCAGTAAAAGTTATAGAAATTCCGGCAACTATTGCCCAACTTCTACCTTGTTTCCAGAACGGTTGGTTTACGAAATAACCATTACCGTGAACTATAGTACCATTTCCCATGTAATATACGGTTCCACCCTGAGAAATGAATGTTTGATTTGGTGCTGTAAAGACACCAACCATTGTTGTTATAACACCAGAGACTACTAAAGCTGGCCCAGGTTTAATTTCATTTTCAAATGTGGTACCACCATACTTATATCTTGGTTGTGAATATCCCAACATAGGTAGTAGTAAAAATAATAGTAATAATTTTCTCATCATTATTTTGTCAGTTTTTCATCATCATAATTAACCTCGATCTTAGCTCTTGGGTGTAATCTATGTAGATATTTAATAATTTTCATTGTTAGTTGTGAATCGAGAGACATTGTTTGAACAAATGATATCTCCATTCTTATCATATCATTTGGTAGGAATTCCCACTCAATAGATTGCATATATCCAACCATATCACCCTTATAAAATAAGGTATCTTGGCTGGAAGAAAAGTTATCAAACTCTTCCTGTGATATTACCATATCATCTACTTTCTCAGTAGTAGAACACATATTAAATAGAACTACCACAGAAAACAAAATAGCTAAAACTATTGATGTGTTTAAAATTTTATTAGTCATTTAAAATTTGTGTTGTTTTATATTAGTTATTGTATTAATTTCTAATGGTGTAATGATATGTTCATCTTTATGAGCAACCCTTATTTGTGAACCATCTTCCATGTTAATCAAATAGTGACTCTCACCTTTACATTTACACCTACTTACTCTTTTTCTATATATCTCACCTTTCTGTCCATCGACGAGGACTTCATCCCCAACATTGTATTTCATACTTTAAAGGTTTTTGGTGTGTTATATGGTGTTATTTCCTCAAGAAATTTAATTGACCCTTCTTGGATAAAGATAGTTTTACCGACTCTATCAGGGTAGTTAGGTGACTCTATAACGGTGGATGTTAGAAAATTTACCACACCATTGGCTTCAGCTTTTCCAGTAATAATATACACCGTGTCATACCAAGATGAATAAACTTTTTGGTCCATTAAACCATATTTGTCGGACAATTTTTTACTAAATTTCCATACAGAATATACCTTAATGTTATCAAGTTCCATCTTTAATAATCTTGTTCACTCATAAATTTCATTGCCTCTTCCAGGGTAGGCAACCCTCTTTTTAAAATTTCTTTTTTTTCGGCGTTTCTACCTAGTAGATTGTTATAAAATGGGGTATAGATTGTGACACCAAAACCTTTAGAATGTCTACCCACTCCATCCTCAACAATATAACTATCATCTTCTGTTACACAAACAGTAATATTTTTACCACCTGAATTAAGTGTGTTTTCTTGGTGTCTTACTTTTGAACCTGTACAGGTGTAATTTTTTGCTTCTCTAAACATCTTTATTTATTTTTTTTATATTTTTTTCTTTCCATATAATACCCTGAGCACGTTTATAACCATGTCCGTGTCCGACAGAGAAACCTCTAAAGAACCCGATAATATAACAGGCCACAAACTAAACCTAACATTGCTCCAATAAAATCCATTAGTCTTCCATATTTAAATAATTCTTATACCAAATTAATGAAACTAATAAGAAAATGACACACATAAGGTAGTCACCCTGTAATAGATCAATAATACTAATAAAAAGAGTTGACAGAAACACCACTTTAACATTCTTTTTCAATTTAGGTTTGAATACATACACAAGTGTTAGTATACACAACCCAAACGAAATTATGTTTAATATTTCTAGAATGGTCTCTATCATCTTTTATTTTTTAGTTAATTAAAATTATGCAAAAATTTTAACACAGTCAACCTAGTTATCTCCTCTATGTATTTTTAATTCAGACTTAGGAAATTCTTCCAGGTTAGTATCAGTGTCTTGGTACTTTAATAGTTTATATAAATCGATTAAAACCTTTTCATAAGCAGTTTTTTCTTCCTGCCAAAGTGAANNCATCTTATTTTCTTTGGCTTCATTAAATTTCTTACCACAAAACTCAACGTGATTTTCGTATTTGTCTATAAGAATTTGTATATGTTCTTTCGGAGTTTTAACCATAGTAATATAATTTAGGTGAAATATGTGGAACAATCAATAGTGGCCACCAACTTTCTTACTTAATCTTTTATTACTAAAATATTTGTATTTTGTTACCTCCATAACCATTAAATCTTTTATAAAGTTTGGTATTTCGAATTTATAGTCCTTTTCTGGTAACTCAACCTCTGCTATAATAAGGTTAATATCCTTGAACACATCTATTTCCCACTTTAAATCACCAACGTAATAATTATGTCTGTCTTTTGCTATGTAAGATTCTGAGTGTTGTAGATATCTATAGAACTCTTCCCTACTAATCTCCTTTTCATCCTCAAAGTTAACCCCAACCTCAATGGTTCTTTTTATTGTATGATAAAATTTATCAGTATGTGGGTCCTTGTCGAACCTTATTCTACGTATTCTAACATCATCATAATAATGTTGTTCTATCTGGTAAACGCTGTCAGCCCTGACTAACGGTTTTCTTACTAGGAGAAATTTCCTCTCAAACTCTAAATTTTCGTCTTTCATTTTTATGTTTTAATTTAACAAAAAAAAGGGCAATTAAGCCCTTTCTATTATGTGGAAATCAAATTCCTCATTTACTATTTTACGATTGGGAATCACCAATTCATATATTCTAGGTATTATAACAAGATTAGACCCTTTGGTAAAACAGAAATCACACTCATGATATTGTTCACCAACATGTAGTGATGGTATGTTTTCATAGAGTTTAGGTACGTATAAGGTTCTGTCTGTGGTTAATCTGGGTATTTCTTTTTCGAACTGTATTGTTACACTATTCAAGTCGTCACAGACCCTAATCACCATCCCAAAATCATTAACAAACACACACCACCCACCCATAAAACCCCTAATGTATATCGTGTCACCAGGTTTAATGTATTCAAACAACTCATCTAAGTTATTTGAAGTGAAGTGGTCACCTGGGATATCTTTTATCCATTCGAATTCCATTCCACAAAAGTAATACATTTTATTTAGTTTTTCAACTTATCTAACACAATTATTTTATCCCCAAGAGACTCAATCTTTTCTTTAACATGTTCTATACAAATTTCTATCCACGCATTTGTTAGTTCAGATGTTGGTAGGTCTCCGTTTAACTTAACCTTTTCATCAGTTAATATCCAAGTACCAGTAACGTTTTTATAATCGTTACTTTCGATCTTAAAAGGGTCCCACCTACCGTTGTTTCTAACTAAAACAACATCACCTGTCGATCTCAAATCCAGTCTTTTTGTTGTCATTAATGGGTACTATTTTGTGTGGTCAGTTCTTTGAATTTAACAATTTCTTTGTAATCACTATCCCTTTGGTCTCTGTTGTTATAGTAGTATAGTGAAGATGAGTTTTCATCTTCAACAACAACTATGTTATATCTACCGTCTGGTAAATCATTCTTAGTTATTGAAACACCTTCTGTTATTATTTCATAAAAACTACTTCTAATTGTGTCACTGTATATCATTGGTTTATGTGTAATAAAATTTAACTTTTTTATATCTTTTTTAACTGAACTCATAATTAATAACCAAAGTTTAGTTTTTTGATGAGTTTTTTAGGTTTGGTGAAATTGTTTTTTATGAAATAATCACGGTTCATAATAAAATCACCTTCGTGATCAGTAATGTCTATCATGGCATTTAAAATTTCTGACCATAAAATTTCTCTACTACTCTCATCAAAATTTGCAAAGGAGTCATTAAATAAGACAGTTTTTAAACTAACACCTGTTTCTAGAACAATGTTATCACGACCAAAACGATTTTTGTTTATGGTAAATGAGTTACCAGTAAAATTGGTTGTGATAACTAAGTGGGATTCATAAAGTGGTCTATTACCACCTGGTAAGATTAGACTATCATTCCATTGAATTCCCCTAATTGGTATGGCAACAGTTATTTGTGCAGAATATGAACTAATTTGACCAGGCATATAAGTATCTGCCGTGAATTTGATTATCTTAACTGTAGGTATAGATTCCCCATAAGGGTCAAAACCATACTCATTTGTTATATCCCTAATAACATCCATGTATTAAAGGTAATAAAAATAAATTACAAGGAAAAGGGGTTCGTTAGGTCATAATTAACACTAATAAAACATTCATGATAAACAATAATAAAACTAACCTAACTAAAAATTTCTCAAAACGACTTCTATTACACCACTTAAGTTTTTTTATTATTTTATTAATAAGGAAGATCATCGTTTTTTTTCTTGTTATTTGGTTTGTTAGTTCCACTACTGTAAGAATATCTCTTTGCTGGTTTGTTGTGTACATACCTCATTTTGTCTATTCTTCTTAAAATATCCCTTCCTCTTTTGTTGAAGTATTTTTCTGTAACTCTTATGAAGTCTAGTACATTAGGGTATTTTCTAAAAAATGGTATGTTGTAGTCAATCAATAGATTTGTCCAGGACTCTTGTAAGCCTTTTGCTGGTTCACCCTTTTTGTTTATGAAGTTTGATGCTTTAAAGTTCATCAATTTTTTAGCAACATCTCTATAATTTGTAAAACTAGCATTGTCGTATTCATTTTCCAAATACGCCGGTGACTCAAGTTTAGAACCTAAGTAATAATATCTGATAATTGGGTGTAACATGTTGTGTAGTTTAAATGAACCACCCAGAACTAATTTCTCGAAGTCTTTTGTATATATATTTTTGATTTCCCAGGAATCACGAATAGCTGGATAACCTTTACTAATTCTATTCCAATCGTCGTAAGCGTGTTTAATTTCATGTACCAACATAGAACCACCGATAGAACCCATTGGCATGTTTAGATAAACAACGTAGTTACGATCTTCATCATAACCAGATTTCCAGTGGTCGTACTCAATTCTTCCTGAATTTGTTATAACCCACTTATCTACTTTAAAGTTTTCGTAAGCTTCTGGATATTGGGTGCCTTCTATAATAATCTTTTCTGGTAGTTTTGGTGCTGACCATCTAGCCCAATTACCATAATTCCAACGACCACTATCACCACCTCTATTCCTCATGAAATCACTAAAGTCTATATCACCCCAACCAAAGTTTTCATCATCCTCACCAGGACCATCACCCATACCACCTTGAGTCGCCGATAAAAACTTATATTCTAAATCGTAAAAAATACCACCCTCTACAGCATGATCTTCAACCAATTCTTTTATTCCAAATAAGTAATCATCACTCGATATGTATGTACCCCTTGCTGGCTCAACTTCAAATTCACCATCACCAGATAAATAAACTTTAAACATCTTACCAGATAATTCCCTCTCAATACCTGGATAATCTTCTCTAACATCAGGTGTTAAAGTTAGATCATCACCATAGATATAAGCGGTATCTGTGATATTATCAAAATCGGTTAAATATTCAAAATGAGTAAACCCTAGAACTGGGTCTACTTCCCTAGGTCCTTGACTAACTGGTGGTTTTTCAGCAACTGGTTGATTTGCCTTTTCTTTGGCCTGAAACTCTTTTATCTCATTAGAAACATGCTCCTCAATTATTTTGGCCCATGTCCTAACCTCAAACGAGATACCAGCAGCTTCATTTAAAGTCTTTTTTATGATATTCCTAAGATTGCCCATATTATATAAATATGTTAGGCATCTATAAAATTAGGTGGAAACTATATCATTTAAACCTCTGAAAATTTCTGATTCAACCTTCTCTATAATATGGTGATCAATTATGTCAGTAATTCTAACATCTTTGTGAAAGATATCTTTAACTCTTGGGAATGATTTATCCCCGTGTTGGGTTGTGAAGTATATTACATCAACCTCTATACCAAAAATATCGTAGTCTTTAATTCTATCCATGAATAAATTTATTACATTTTTCTTCTGTTCCTGAAAACATTATTTCGTCTTTGGGTCCAATATCCTTTTTCTCAACCGTTTCCATGAACCCCCACGGTCTTATTACTACATAATACATCATTTAAATCTTAATCTACCTAGTGATTTCTTAATAACTATGTTGTTAATTTCTAAAGTTCTTCTTACTAGTTGTGGTTCCTCTTGTACTCGTGGTGGTATTGGTGGCTTTGGTCTACTTACTGCAGTAGAATCGTACCATAAATTTCTGTCAATAATTTTAAGTCTAACAAGAAGTCCATTTCGTGGGTTAAATGTATATGGGTCGTAAATAGTTGGAGATAAACGTATGGTGTAAATAAAAACCTCAAAATTTTCCTCCACCAGGGTATTAATATATTCAGTCAATTGGTAAAAATCTAGAAAACGATATGTTTCTGCATCAATCGTCATATTTTTAGGTACCTCCGCTAGAACTGGGTCAACCAACGATCTTCTATATTCTGGATGTGGTATTGNNGGTATTGTTAAGGCTGGTAAAGGCATGCTATAAATAGGCCTACCCTCAAAATATTCGAACAAAGATGCAATCTCAACAACTGGGTAGTCCAGTGGTTCCCTAGTTATTGGATTAGTCGGATGATAAGTCATGTTTTCTGGAGTCATAGATTTAGTCACCACCATCTGTGCCATCTGTTGTGGAGTCAGGTTTCTCCTCATCTTCTTTCCTTATTTTTTCTTGGATTATATCTCTTTTTATTTTTAAATACATCAACATAAATTTTAAGTCTATGTGTGCATCAGGAAAAACGAGATCAAAAATTACCTGTGAACCGTCATCAATTACTTTCTTAGTTCTTTTATGGTCGGGAGGGATTCCGTTCTTTATTTTTTTCATCAGAATCCTCAACTTCTCCAGCTTTCTTTTCTCCAATTCCGGCTTTTTTTCTAATCAGTTCTGAAATGATATCCATCATTTCTACTGTTATTCCTTGTTCCACCACAATAGAACTAGGTCTAAACCTATACTCATCGGTAACACTACCTAACGATATATTAAATTCATTGTCAAGGGTTATATTACCTAAATCATCCACCCTAACCTCATTATATGTCATAACTCTTATGTTCATTTTATTCTTCTTTTTTTGTTTTAGAAAAATCTGTGAACCTCATTTTTCTTTTATTTATGAAGCTATTCTGTATATTCAATAGTTCTTTTGATAATACTAAATTCATTTTTGTAGTGATTTTATTCAGAAGAGTTTTTTCTTCTTCCGATAATTCAAACTTAGGTTCAGATTTAACTTCATTGATGTAGGCTTTATCAGCGACCATTTGCGTAAATAGTTGTATTGCCCAAAGTCTCATTAATTGTACGTCAACGATATGATTTCTATCAGGGCCATTATATACGTCCCCAACATTTACCAATTGCCAATCAAAACGACCACCAGTAAAGATAACTTTACCGTCCTCTGTTTCACCACCAGCCTCTACAACATGGTTCACCAGATCGTCATAGGAAACACCATTAGCAATTTCATCAGCACGTAGTTCAGTTATCTCATCCCTGACTGTATCGTCACCCATATCACCTAAAACATAATATGGGGTTAATGATAAATAAAAGGGTTTTTTAAATTTCATTAGTATAATTTTAAATGTTTTGTTATTTTATCAATATCTTCGGATTCATTTGGTCCAATAGCTACAGCTGTTTTTGTTGGTCGGCCATCAAATTCTGTTCTTCCAGCATCTGTTATTAGATGTGAACGTAAACCACTATCCTTGGCTTTCAAATGTAAATCCACCAGTTCTTTCTCTGAGTTTACTTGTAGACAAATTTTTGTTTGACCACTTTCTACCCATTTTTTTATGTCACCACTATATAATTCATGCATGACAGTAGTAATATCTTTTGTGACTAAAAAGGCAATTGATGCGTGAGAACCCTGGGCAATCTCCTTACCCCTTCTCATCTTTAAGTCTTTCCTAATAATAATTACCTGTTTCATTCTTCGTCACCGTTAATAATTTTATTTATCTTCTCTTTAAGTGTTGGTGGTGGGGGAGTTTCACAAAGTTCATCATTATCAATAATTGATGTGTTACCGACATACATGGTAACTGATTTATGTTTGTTATTTGGAAAAGATATAACTACCTTTTTAAGGTCATCACCATCCGCCTCAACTTTAATTAAATCTATGTTTTTTGGTACAATGTGTAAACCTTCCTTGTCCCAAATAAATTCAAAATAGTTATCTATGTTGTCCATAAACTCACTATTTATCTCATAACGAATTTCATTTTCCTTTATCCAAAAACTATCACCAACAGCTCCTAAACCAGTATCTTCAACCCATACAACAACTTCGTATGAATTGTTTGCCATAAATGTATTTGGTGTGTTTAGTATTTTAACTACTCGTCCATCATTTAGTTTTGTTAACGAACCTTTCTCTATCATCTTCATAATTTTTCCATTCCTCATAAGTGAGTTTATTTATGTCTACCAATGAGACATCAATTTTTTTCGCTATTTCTTTTTTAAGTTTTCTCTTAGCAAAAAAAGTGGCTCTCGCCGGAACCACCATATTAAACACCCTGTCAAATTCATGTGGGTTTATAGAATCATTAACCTTAATTTTAAAGTCAATGTAGTAATATCTATCAGTACGAGTTTTTGTTTCTCTTACCTTGGTCCATTTATATAACCTTAGTCTTAATTTTTTAAACATTTTAATTAAACAAAAAAGTACTTGTAAGTCAATAGTAGGGTTACTGCATGTATAAACTGATCTAACCCAATAACACCAAAGAACCAAAAATATTCCTTTTTATTATAAAAATAAGTTGTTAACCTACTTGTTATAGCATCAGTTATCCAGTGGGTTATAAAAGTTAATCCAGTAAACGTAAATACAATTTCTTTATCACCATCATACACAGGTAAACCCAATAATAATAACCAACCCAAAGCAGTGACTGTTGAATAAACAAAAACGTGATTACTCAACCAATATAAACTTTTACTCTTGTTGGTTGCCATCTCCCTGGTCTGACACAAGAAGTCCGCCACAAAATGTATTAGTAAAATCCATATAACATCTACAATACTAATCATCTGAGTTCTTCCCGTATTTTCATTAGTGTTTTACCTAATTTATTTTCTCCTACACCATCACAAACACCCCAATAAATATCACCCCAGTAATTTGTTTCTTCTAAGTAAACATCACCAGTATCTAATAGTTTTTGTTTTAAATCAGGGTGTCTAGTAAATTTAGACATACAAACTTCATACATCACTTGGTCTTTAACATCGTCCCAATCGAATCTTATAGTTAATCTTCTACCTTCTCTTTTAGATTGTCTTGGTGACATTTCTGTGAATTTCACTCGCTTATTTATGTTTAATGTTTTTGCTGATTGGTAAGCAGCTTCAGTGGAAGGGTATTCTCTACCATCCCACTCTACTGAAGCCTCATAAAAATTGGATAACCAACTATATTCGTTAAAAAATCCTTTAATATCTTCCATACAACAAAGATAATAATTAATTACCAATATCAAAAACTTGTGGTGGGGTTCTTAGATGTGCCGATCTTAAATCGGGTTCTTCAACTTCTGTCACCACCCCATCAACCAAGAATGTGTTGTTTGTACCTAATCTAATTTGCCTTTGTTCATCAGTTTCCCAGGTAATATTATTCGTGCTAATCCAATTAGAATACCCCCAGTTTTTTAAACAAGCACTTTCTGATTTACCACAATCCCTATCTATTGAAACTGTTAAAATTTTAACCCTTGAGCGAGAACCAATCCTACCAGTTTCCTCAACTATTATGGTGTAAGCAAAGAATGGTTGATTTTTTCTAAAGTAACCAACTCTTCCTTGTGGAACATATGGTACTTTTTCTTTTTTTCTTTTGAATAGTCTAAACATAGTTTAAATTATTACCCAGCATCATTACCCTCAACATCCATATCATAATCTTCATCTACAACATCCAAATAAACATTTTCAGGTGCTTCCATAACTTCATTCGCTTGTATCTCCATAATCTGTGCTGTTTGTGGCATATCCGCTCCAATTCCGAAAGCCACATCAGCTCCCCTAGCTTCCCAATTGTCATCACTATTCTCATCTAGTGTCTTCTGCATCATTACCATACCCATATCTTCAGTCTCAGCTTCGTAAATCTCTTCTTCCATACTCATATCTTCAGCCTCATCATAAGATTCTTCTTCCTCTTCCTCATCAGAATCACCACCCTCTTCTAAGCCGTCAAGCATTTCGTTAATTTCTTCCATAGCACCCATTTCTGGATTTTGGTCATTCTCTGGATTAAGGTCACGGTACACTACTAATTCATCATCATTAGCTAAGTCGGCCATTTTCTTCTCTGGTTTACCCAGCAACCTATATTTTTCTTCTAATTCTTCTTCAGAGAAATATTCATGATTAACTAGGTTAGTATCTAAATCTAAAGATTCTCTTACAACAGATAAGATATCTAGTGGTAGTCTTGTCTCAAGTGAATCAATTCTTTTGTCTTTGGTGTCCCACACAGAGAATTCATCTGGTGAAGAATAAAAACCAAATTTTCTACCAGTTTGTTTATTAATAACATAAACAAGGATACCATTTTTAGAGTATCTGTAAAAATAAGATGGCTCATGTTTCATTGCGGTACACCATTTAGTTTGGTAGCCATATGTTTGTGATGCCTTAAATGACAGTGGTTTAATTGCCAACCAAGTATCGTCTTGGTAAACAACTTTAACTTGTTTACTCATCTCTTTATTAAAAATCTTCATATCGGCCTTTGCCACTGAAGAACTAATTTCACGCCAATTTTTATATTCATTAATATCACTTTTCTCGATTCTATTATTCTCCAGGTGATCATAAAATTTTTCTAGAAGTTCAATTTTGTCTCTACCACCAATAGTATCAATAATATACGACACAATAGATTCTTGCCAATTATTTTGTATATCGATGTAATCAAGTGCCCAATGAGATTTTTGTGTAATTGTATTACTTAGTCTGCCGTATGCGTCTGTGAAGTTTTTGGCAAATTCTTTTAGAAGGAAAGGTGTTAATTTATTTGTACCACTAGGGTCAAATTTTGATAAAATATCTACAACGTCGATGTTGTATTTTTCATATTGTTTTTTTAGTTTTCGTTTACCCATTTTTATTTCTTTTTATTAATAATAAGATTAGAGAAATTGTGGCAATATATAAAGTAAAAGGGTAATCTCTTTCTGAAATTACCCTTACCTTTCCACATGTTTGTCCACTTCTTTGAACTCCCTCTTGGATAAAACCCTTTTCACATCGAAGTATGAAATAGGTTTGTAGTTCCAACAGTCTACACCCACATCCATAGAACGTCCCCAAGGTTCGTGTTCCATGTGTCCGTGTGAATGTCCGTAGAGATGGTATGAACCATGATGGGACTTGTTCCATACCCTCATAGCGTAATGTTGCATCACCACTAACTGTTTCTTTCCTTCGTCAGGAACATAAAGTTCAAAACGTTCTTTCACCCACTCAAATCTATCACGAGTCATCTGCTTTCTAAGAACAGACTTCTCATGGTTTCCTTTGAGTAAGTAAATCTTTCCGTTCAACCTACTTAAAACACTCATGGTTTTATTTGGTGTCATCAACGAAAAATCACCCAAATGAAATACGTGACCATCTTCAGGAACTACTGAGTTCCATAATCTAATCATTTCTTCATTCATGTGTTCAGCATCCTTAAACGGACGGTCATTGAACTTAATCACATTAGTGTGCCCAAAATGAGTCAAGTGTCCGAGGTAAAGAAAATCTTATCTGACGTGGTGTATGTACACCTATCCCTTGTAGGACCATCGATTTTCACAACCTCGGACATAATATTTTTTTGTGTTTTCATAATAAATTTTTTACCAAAGATACACATATTTATACATAAAGACAAATATGAAACACTATAAGTTAAAGAAATTGTTAAACAGAAGCCCAGAATCTTGGTATTGGTTGGGTTTTATAATGGCTGATGGTTATTTAAGTGATTATAGGTTAAAAATAGGATTATCTAGTGTGGATAAGTCACATCTTAATAATTTTGTTAAATATATAGGTCATGGTAATGTTATAGATGAGAAAGTTAATAATGATTGGGGTCAATTCGATTCTTCCTATGTTTCGATAATGGACAGTGATAATATTCCTAAAATAAAAGAATTATTTAATATCACAGGTAAAAAAACATACTCACCCATTGACATCAAAAGGATAAGTGAAGAAGATTTAATACCCTTCTTTATTGGTTATATTGATGGTGATGGTTCTATCAGTAATCAAACAAATAGGAAAGATTGTTCAATAAGATTACATATACATAGTAGTTGGTTACCAGTTTTAGTGGAAATCTCAAATAGGTTATCTAAAATAATAAAGTGTGAATTAACAAAACCTAAAATAACAAAAAATGGTTATTGTTCTTGGCAACTAACTAACAGCCAAGTAGTGACTTATTTAAAAAAGGGAGCCATTAAATTAGATTTACCTATATTGAATAGGAAATGGGGTAAGATTGATGAAAATTTTGTTAGTAGATACACCACTAGTAGGGAAAACTTAAAGAATGTTAAGGTTTTATTGGAGAATGGGTATAAAAATAAAGAAATTTGTGAAGAGTTAGGCCTTAAACCCTCCACTGTATCAAACATGATAAAGCGTAATAACTTATCCTATAGGTAATATTTCAATTACTTTCCCATATACATTTTTGGTCCACCCATTGACATGACCTTTGTTGTTCGAAATCTGAACACCCTTCTTGCCATTCTTTCCTGTAACCAAATGTGTATAAAGGTTTCCTCTTACCTTACAGTAAACTATGTCCCCTACCTCCACATCCTCCCAAGTTGTCGGTGCTAATCGAACAGGTTGTTTGGATTTGATAAGTGGTAACATCGAATTACCAGGTTCTTTACTGATAATGGTCTCACCATTCAGTAACTTTTCTACTTTCCAATTCATTTCATTTTATTTAATCTTTTATAAATTATTTCTTTATCACCTGGGTATAATTTAACCCATATTTCTAGTGGCGTAAATTTATTTTCATCAGGATTCCTTCTTTTGTTTAATGGTACTAAATCATCTATAGTCATACCATCTCTCCATTCAAAACATAACCAACCATTACATCTAACATCTAATGGAGTAACCACCTTAGTATATCCAATACTTATAAGTTGGTCGTATATTGGTTCGTCCATGTTTAGTTTCTCTTTAGAGTCTTTATGACCATAATAGGCCAACCAGTTTATCTCTCTATCAACGTCATTCCATAATTCTTCTTTATCCATATTTTAAAATTTACAAAACAAAAAAAGGTCACAGAGATTGCTCTCCTGTGACCTTATCCAATAAATTTACACTACAAATATAGTAACAATTTTTTAATTGTCAAACTATTTTGGGTTTAATCTGTAAAATTTTGTCCTTCTGTAAACATATTCTCTAGTACTGCTGAGTATCCCCATTATTTTATATGGTCTTATTAAGCCTTTTTTATCTGTTGATAAATTACGTACAACAAAAGCTATATTTTTATTATCATCCACTTTTTTCTTATTTAAATACACAAGAGATTGTGACGGGTCTTCAACAATATCTTCAACTCTATATATAACGTGCCCATTATATTTCCTCAATAAATCACCCACCTTAATAGTTTTGGGGTCAGGGTTGTATTCAAAATCATAGTATTGTTCATATACTTCGGGGCTATCACGATCAGTTTTTACCTTAGTATCTCTAATCCAATCAAAATCATCTCTATTCTCATTCAATGATTCTCTCAAATCTTCAACTATATTGAAGACTATTCTTTGTAGATCATAATGGTCTCTTAATAAATCCTCAGTAATGTGCATCCTAACTCTGAAATGTCTAATCCTGCTATTAATCTTGGCTAAAAGTTCTTGCCATGTGGTGTTTCTTTTAATTGATAATCGTATAGGTATGATGTTAGGGTCATTAATTACGCTATCAAATTGGATTCTCCCTTCGTAGTCAGGTTCATTAAACTCCTCACCCATATCAAAAACTCTAAATTGGTTTGGATTTAGTATTCTCCTAAGATTTTCAATGGTGACAATATTAGGGTCTACGTCATCAATCCAATCAAAGTCTTGGGATTCTTTAACCCATGTTAAGGGGTCTCTGTCATCCCTTCTTGGGAATCCATCGGGGTTCCAACCTATCGGTCTAATCTTATTTGGGATTTCTGAATTGATAACATGGTATCTATATCTAACAGGTTCGGAGTTATTAACCCATAACTTAACCCATTCACCATGTTCATCTTCACTTCTGTCCATGACGACAAAAGTCTCACCCGCTCTCAGTGTTGATACATTCTGTAAAACCTCATACTCATTACCGACTTCTAATTTAGGTAATGGGCCTTCAATAGTATCTTTAATCCAATCAAAATCTTCTAACGCTTCTTGTATGATTCTTTTTAAATTCATTACATATAAATATGCATAAAAAAGGTCACAGAACTTAATCTGAGACCTTTTATATCTGATAATGTCAGAGTTTGAAAATTGGAGCGGGTGAGTGGATTCGATACCCTATCTTTTAACTGGTGTGTTAAACGCTTTAACTTAAGCTACACCCGCATTTGAGGTGAACGAATCACCTCGTGTTTTGAAGTGGAATCTCTTTCTTATATTTACGACGACTAATTGTTTCCGCGATTATTTTAACCCTTTCGCAACTGTCTCGATTATTCATTCTTTTGATGATTCCCTCAAGAACAATACAAACATATGTCTTTTATTCTTACCAGTCAAGATATTTATTAATAAATAACAAACTTTTTTATGTCAAAAAAAAGAGACAAATATTACAATGACTTACAGTATTATGTTGATAAAGTTAAGGAATTAAAAAAGTGGAAGGCTTCTTCAGATGATGAAGAGACCAAATACTATTTGCAAATGGAGATAGAAAAGTTACTCATAGAAATGAAAGATTTAGTCGATAAAAATAATAAAGACTAACCTTTCTTACCTCTCTTAGGTTTTATTATCATTGACATTCTACGTCCTTCCATTTTTGGGAGACCTTCTGGTGTGCCATATTCTTCCAGGTCTTGAGCAAAGTTAAGAAGTAGTTTTGTTCCTTGATCTTTATGTGTGATCATCCTACCCTTAAACTGTACAGTTGTTTTGACTTTATCACCTTCACCCAAGAACTCAATGGCCTTCTTCATCTTGTGTTCAATGTCATGTTTACCAGTGGTGGGTGTGAACTTTAATTCTTTTAATTTAACACGATTTTCCCTGTTTTTCTTCTCCAGTTCTTTTTCTTTTTTCTTTTGTTCATAAAGAAATTTACCGTAGTCAATAATTTTACATATAGGTGGTCGTTGGTTAGCAACGATCTCAACCAAATCAAGACTCATATCTTGAGCCATTTTTTGGGCCTCTCTTGTGGGGTATACTTTATTCTCTACACCCTCACCTACTAAACGTACTTCAGGTACTCTTATTTTTTCGTTAATTCTGTGTTTATGAAAATCTCTTCTCGTGTTTTGACTCATTTATTTTATTTAAGTTATGTGATAAAAGTAATAATAATTTACTGACTAGTCTAATTATTTTGAATGTAATTCATACATTTTTCAGTAATCAATAAAAACCCCACACCAAGTATGGCAAAAAAGTATCCTATCGGACCTAAGATGAATAGTGGTATATAAAGTAATTTCTTTAAAATCGATCTCATAATTAATCGTTTAACATGTATTTCTCTGCTGACCATCTACCATCGACAATACATTCAGCAAACATCTTAACAATATAATTACCATTATATTCAACAACTTTATCGAAGGCCAACATTTTATACTCAAATTGTAACATGTCACCACCTGGTGTTGTAAAACTAAGATTAGTAATATTAACAAAATCTGTAACTCTAGGCGAACCTTTTAATCTCTCCACCTCGTTTAACACATTTTTATTTGCGTATTGACCGTTAGGAATATAAAACTCTATAAGTTTATTTTTACCATCGATATCTCTGATTAGTACGGTTTCGGAATGTTCCTCTATTCTATATCTTGGTACCACCCCTCTTCTAACCTTTATTGGTCTTACGGTAGAACTCTCGAACATGCCCTTATTAAGGCCTTTATTGTCGACAGTAACCTCTACTGGATAACTATCATATGGGTCACCCTTAGCATTCTTTCTTGATTTAAGTTCTTCTTCACTTAAAATTTCAAAGTCACCATCTTTACCCCATTTAACTTTGAATTTTTCAGCTTCTTTTAAAACTAAATAATGTTTTGCTCTAAACTCTTTTACTCTTTGGGTTACCCTACCTTCTTTCAAGTCATTCATTAACTGATTACGATAGTATGGTGACACTTGAGCGTCGTTGTTCGCATCTAATTCTTCACTTCTTTGGTTAAGTGTATCCTTCTCAACTCTATTCGCGGCCAAAGAGAAGGCTACTACACCCTTTTTGACCCAATTTTTTAATCCTTTATTACTCATAACGTATTATAAATATTTACTCACCTCGATTAGTGTCAGTTAAAGTAGCCCTGAGAAATTCCATAGCGACTTTTTGGTTCCACAATCTGGTAGCATTTTCTGATTTTTTTTCTTCAGAAAATTTTATTTCCCAATCAGGGGTATCCTTATCCACTCTTGAGATAAAGTTTTTGTTTAAAAGAATTTCTCTCATTTTGGTGAGTGTCTTATCTATCCTTTCAGCGTATTCTTCATCGTTTAACCTATTTTGAGACGTTTTTTCATCCTCGTAGTTGTCGGCAAACTTTATACAGAACTCAACCACATGGTTTTCTTCTGGTGTCGGTTTCTTGACCAAAGTTTCTTTTTCCTCCTCAATTTTAACTATTAATTCTGACATCATACTAGTTATGTCAAAGTCAACACCAACCCTTCTATATAATCTTCTAAGTGTAGGATATGTTACATCATTTAATATATTATATACTGTATCTGGAATTTTATCTACAGCGTTTTTAGATAGAATTAATCTGGCAGCGTTATCAAATATCATTGCCATTTCTGTTTTTTCTACAAATGGTAACCCATGTAGGAGACCTGTTGATTCCCAACGTTCAACAGTACTCATTAAAGTGTCATCGTTAATATTCATATTAAACGTTACCTTTCAATAAATCTTGTGTTGTTATTGTTTTCAATGAAACATTTTGTTTTATTTGTACCTGATCTGGATAAGGGTTTTGTGCTTCCTGGATAATATTATCTTGTCTAAAAGGTTCGCCATTAAAATTCATATTAGCATCATTAACTACAGTTATTTCATAACCTCTTCTAAGTAAACTTAAAGCAGTATCACCAATATTGATACCGTAAATAATAAACTTTGGTCTTTGTTTAATTGGTATTCCTAGATTATGTAGTACAGACTCAGCATAAGCGTTACCATCAAACAGATTGGGTTTGCCTTTCGTAATCGCCACTTCTCGGTACTTATGTACATCAGCTAACCACACACCACTGTTAGCCCAATCAACTATGGTAAACTTTTCTGGTTGTGTTTCTTTAATAAACTTAGCCCCATCACTATTCATTTTACAGTGTACTGGAAATGTTTCCGTATAATCTGGGTTTTCAGAAAAATGGTTAGCATCTTCATTATACCAACCAGCGCTATTAATAACCTTAATATTATTTGTTTTTGCGTATTGTGTAATATCGTTAAGGTTATTTAGGATATTTTTTGTACCTGGAATTTTATAAGAACCATCAAAAAAATCTTTTTGTGTGTCTATATTCCAAAATATATATTCTTCATTCATTATATTATAAATGTTGTGTTTGTCCCACTAGTGGTTATTGAAAAGTCTACGTTTATATGTTGTAAAGACCTTTTTGGTTCAAAAGCGTACCTTAAACTTATGGAATTATCAGTACCTTCTACTATATCGGCACCCATAAATCTCAAATTACCTTCAGTATTGTCTATAGTCGTGGTCATTGTAGCATATTCATTAACTATATCATTAAACATGTTATCAACACCAGTGTACAGAACGAAATCACGAGTTGCGTTTTGTGTACTACGTTCATGTTCTCGTTGAAACAACTCTAATAATTCAGATACAGTATAGTTTGGTAAAATTGGGGTCCAATACAAATTACCAGATTTAAAATGTAATATCTTTACCTTTTTCTTTATCATTTAATATTAGATAAATACCACTTTTTTATGTTATTTCTGTTTTTTGAACTTTGGTTCATTGAATTAACGATTTCTTGAGCTTCGTATTCATCAGCAACCCTGAAAGACAACGTATTTTTAACGTATTGCTTACCGTCTCTATATTCTTTTTTAAACTTCTTTAGGTGTATAGTTAATCTCTGCATAATTAATTTTTTTCTGTGTTCATCTCTCTATTGATTTCCTCTGTTAAAACACACTCAAACCAAGATTCAAAAACCTCTTTCTTAATAATGTGTTCTGTACCAAATCTCTTTAGATAATGTTTTCTATATCCAGATGGTAACTCTACCCTATCCAATCCTCCGTTGGATTCTACAAATAATTTATATGTCATAATGATCTAATTTTTGCTTGTGTGATGACATCTGCCATCTCTTTTAATACTGAATTATTTTCTCTCCACATAACTGCGATAAGTGATTTTGCGTCAATTAACTGATATGGTGGTAGGATTTTACCCTCTTCACCTGGATTCATTTCCATATTCAATGGGTCCTGGAAGAACAGTCTTCCACCTAAACCTATTTGTTCCACTTCTACAATAGAAACACCTTCCTCTGATACATCATCTACTCTCTCACTAACCTCAACATAGAATAGAGCCATAACCTCTGTAGAGGTCCCTGGTGATAGGTAAAAATCCTTTACATGGTTTATTTCATCGACCTTATATCCAGTCTCTTCCATGATCTCTCTTTTCATTGCTTGTTCGGTCTTCTCACCATCCTCAATTCCACCAGCAACCACTTCTACCATAACACCTTCAGCACCAGCTCTATATTGTTCAACAAAAATATATTTCTTCTTTTTTGTGTCATATATGATAGCTGCCACAGTGTTAGGTGGGTTAATTACTTGTCTTGTGTATTCCTTTTCACCATTCTTAATAGTTAACTCCTTAATCTTAAGGTAACCATGTGTTGTGATTTCACTTTTTACAATCTCGTGGTCTGTTATTACATTCTCCATAGTTAACAATTTTATTCAAGTCCTTTTATTGGGTTACTACCACCCTCACCTTCATTTTTTTGGTACTCTTCCAATACCTTCATTAACTCTTGATTATAGAGTTCCTGTAATTTTCTTTGTTGAGCCCTCTTTTTGTGTTTTTGCATCAACTTATAGTGAGCCACTTTCTCCTTATGATTTTTTCTATGTCTACTTTTTGGCATTTTTTAAAAATTATGTTTTAAAATGTTTATTTCTTTAGGTAAGTATAATATTTCCATGAGACTTTTTAAAGCCTCCATGGCTTCTTCTTTGGGAACTTCTTTTAGTACCTCATTCGATTTTAGTGGATATTGGTGTGCATACTTCTCCAACCCTATTTTATGATATGAATGGTTTTCTAAGGTTATCTTAACAATACCATGTTCACCCTCTATTATGTATACGGGTTTATCAATAATTAGGTTAGCCCAATCGAAATGAACTTGTAACTTCCAATACGCCATACAAAAATATATGGATATTATTTAGTACTGTAAATGGCGTGTGGTAGTCTTCTTCTGGCGTAGTTAATCCAAGTCTTAAATAAGTCTTGTGCCTCTTCCTGGGTCATTAGGTTTTTACTTATATCGGAGTTTAAATCATTCCACATAATAATATCTAGTGGTTTCTTTTCTAGTTTAGCTCTACGATAAAACCCATGTACTAATGCCTCAACCTCTGAAGGGTCTTTGTGGTGTTGGTATGTCGTTTCATACTCCGCTGTAAATTCTATGTCACTTTGTTCTCTATCATGAAACATTTCCTGTGTATAATGTTCTATTTCATGTCTAACATCTTCATTTATTTTATAAAACAATTCCTCATACATTTGTGGTTCATCATCCACGTCCAATGATATTTCTACAACAATATCTTCGTCATTATTTATGTAAGAATTTACGTGAAAACTAATTTTATTTTCACCGTAATGAACATCTTTTAAACGCTCTATGTATACGATAACAGAAAGTTCAAGACCTGATTCATGTAAATAANNTAAATAAACTTCATCATTGGTTAAAACTGATGGTAACTCTATTTCATGTTTATCCATAGGGTTATTTTTTGTTTCTTTAACTATATAAAAAATATCATTAGATATTTTTCTCGTTATAGAATCATATCTACCCTCAGTTAATATGTTATAAAAATTTATCATTTCTTAATCCAAACCTCTTTAGTGTTCTTAAGTATGGCCTCTTTTGCCTCATACACTGGTTCACCTGTTTTATACTCCACGAAAGTATCATTCTTATATGGGTTATAGGTAACCAAAGTCCACCCATTGGTATCATAATTACCGCCAGTAGACTTAATTTTACCAACAACACCTGCGTGAACATTCTTTTTCATTTCTTTACGAACCCTCTCACGACCACCCTTCTGTACTTTAAAGATAACATCGGTTAACCAAATGTCAGTATCATACCCAATAACTTTTCCACCACTCTTACCTCTCTTAATTGACCAATAAGGTGGTTTATGTAAATTTCTGTGTATAAACACCCATCCAGTATAGTTTTTATGGCCCTGCAATTCTGTGTTATCAGAACCCCATTCATCATCAATTTCTTTAAGTGGCCCAATACTATCACCATCAAACCCCCAATATTTAAGGTCTTCTACTAATTTAGATTCATTTCTTAATTGTCTTCTAATTTTATCTCTTAAACTATCCTTCTTGGCCTGATTTTTTGTTTTAGCCTGATTTAATAAACCTTCCTTACCATACATTCCGGCTTCTTTATTTCTTTTTAAAGCTGCCGCGGCTTCAGACCCTTTTGGTTGTGGTCCGTGTAATAAAAGAGCGAAACTTTGGTCAGAACCCCAAGCAATACTGTCATCAACATCAATAGGTAAACCCAACGCTTTAGCCTCTTCAACTGAGTTAACAATTTTAGCATATCTAAAACCCTTTTCTAATATTTCTTTTTGGTTACCCTCATCCATTGAGGCAATAAGTTTAAAGTTTCTTGGTATTTGACCCTTCCTTGCTTCCCAGAAGGGTAATGACATTGTATACACATAAAATAACGTTCCAGGTAGTGACCTAGCAACTTCTAACCAAGCATCAAAATATGCCTGACTGAAAAAATCACCAGCTTCATGTATTCTAAAAATATCTGAATTATCTAACCCGTGAAATCTTAGTGATTTTAGTATTAGTTTAGACATTGCATCAGCTGTCTTGTGTTTCTTTAATAGATTTAAGTTTTTAAATACCTTAACATTTGCTGCCGGATATTGTCCTTGTGCTCTTGCGGCATAACACATAAACTTAGCTTCAGGACCAGGTTTAATATTCTTTTCCCAGGAATCTGGTTTAACAAATCTACCACCCTTTGTTGGTCCTTCCCATTTTGCTGGAAAATTTTTACATACTGTAGCGAATGGACAAGTATATCCAGCAGGTAAAGAGAAGTAAGGCCATTCTAACTTGGCATTACCATTAGAGAACCCTAGTACACAATCTTCAGTCAAATCAATATCTAACTCCTCTGGGTCGTCACTCTCTTGCCCAACATGGCCTAAAGGGTCAAACTCATCTTCCTCAAAGATGTGATAAACCTCTTCTTTCAATATGTCCTTAATTAAGTCCTTCATATTTTATTTACAAACTCTTCAGTGTTAAATTGTTTCACATTAATAAATGTGAGGGATTTCTCAAATTGAGCTAAAGATGTTAATTTATTAGTATTCGTTGGTAAATTTGTTAGTAGTGTGTTGGTGTCTCTAGGTGATATGGTTATATAGTACATATTTTTTTTGGCTTTCATACGATTTCTACTCCTTAAATTAATAAATGAGAACCCCATCCTCTCCAATTTCTTTAAAATATTTAATCTAGCCGATGGACCCATATCACCCAGCCAAATATAATATATGCCACCATCTGCCAAATGATCATCCGTAATTACAGAACCCACTCGTTGTTCTCCCCTTACTGTCCAATTAATTTCTGGTTCTTCTAGATAATATGCTAAGTCTAATTTATTTAGTAGTTTCTCCATTGGCGTACCGTTTTTACGGTATCTAGACGGTCTTGATAGATAAACGGCCTCAGGTTCAAGTTCTCTTATCCAATCAAATTCCTCAATCTCTTCCCGTATTATATGTTTAAGTTTATTAATCATTCCAAATTATCTCCCTTTCGATACCCTCATCATCATAATATGTTGCCTCGAATTTATTTAAGTTTGCTGGATACTGGTAGTCTGATGTAGAATCCCCCTCCCAATAATCTCTTACTGTTTCACGTTCACGTTCATTTAGTCCGCCACGTTCAAGTGCACCATATAGGTCACCCCAATCATGTACATAACGATATTCACGTTTTTCAAGAATCCGTAAACCTTTCATGAGTATGATAAAATTATTAGAGTCACGAATATCGTCCAAATTAAACTCAAATTTATCTCTGGTATATACATCAGCATCACCATGCATCCATTC
>JABAOC010003904.1_pt2 | contig 40304 bp, 39 predicted proteins | sample 7062161 | NCBI WGS metagenome assembly JABAOC01 (sample SAMN14538625, study PRJNA623070) | marine sediment metagenome | biome: marine biome [ENVO:00000428]; feature: marine pelagic biome [ENVO:01000023]; material: deep marine sediment [ENVO:00002113] | place: India: Gulf of Khambhat ... | reverse complement strand
TATGTTCTAAAACGATTATTGAAAGGTCCTACTAGGAAAGTATCGAGCGGTTCATGCTTTCAGAAGCGCTTTACACAAATACGAGAAATGGTGGATACGTACTCAACAGTCTTTCTGGTTGTTAGGACATTCCCTTTCATAATGGGGGCATTTTCATTAAGATAACACGGTCTAGGGATCTTTTCGGTGGAACGTGAAATGACAGGTGAGCAATGAAGAAGACTGAGATAAGAATTCATAATACCTCGATGCCTTTGTACTCCTTAAATACCCTGATCATCGGTAGCGGGGTAGCGTCTTTGAATGCTGCGGTTAATCTGTTTGAGAATGGCCAAAGGGACATTGCGATTGTGACAGATCAGTGGGGTGGGGGGACATCCAGTAACACGGGGGCAGATAAGCAAACATACTATAAGCTCTCGATTTCAGGAGAGTTTGCTGACTCACCTCGCGAAATGGCAAATGATCTGTTCAAGGGCGGTTGTATGCACGGTGACATTGCCTTATGCGAGGCGCAAAATTCACTACAGGCGTTTTTCCATCTCGTCAGTCTCGGAGTTCCCTTTCCCCATGATCGTTACGGCGCGTATGTCGGTTATAAAACGGATCATGACCCGCGGGGGAGAGCAACCTCCGCAGGTCCGCTAACTGCGCAACTCATGTTCAGGGCCCTCGGCAAAGAGGTAAGGAACAAGGGGATTGAGGTGTTGGATACTCATGAGATCATCGCGCTCTTGATTGACAAACGAGGCAAGGAGGCCGGCGTGGTCGGTGCTGTTGCACTTGATCTGCAGAATCTGAATACTGAGGCCCTTGGATTTGTGGTCTTCAACGCTGCGAACGTAGTTCTTGGGACAGGCGGACCGGCAGGTATTTATAAGACCTCGGTCTATCCGGAGAGCCAACTTGGTTCCAGTGGACTCGCATACGAGATCGGGGCTGCCGGAAACAATCTGACGGAATCACAATACGGGCTCGCCTCGATCAAATTCAGGTGGAATCTCTCCGGCACGTATCAGCAGGTCATTCCGAGGTATGTCTCCACGGATCAAGACGGCAAGGATGAGCGGGAGTTCCTGAACGACTACTTTCCCAACATGGGGAAACTGGCGACGGCAATCTTTCTAAAGGGCTACCAGTGGCCTTTTGACCCAAGGAAGGCTCGGAATTACGGGTCGTCTCTTATTGATATCCTGGTCTATCAGGAGAGGGTTATAAAGGGCAGAAGGGTCTTTCTTGATTTCCGGAAGAATCCCAGTGGCTGCGGTATTCTGGAAGACTTCTCCTTTGATATGTTGAGCAGGGAGGCGTGCGAGTACCTTGAAAAATCCGGCGCGCTGCTGGCAACACCCATTGAGAGACTGGCAAAGATGAATCAGCCCGCAATTGATATCTACAAAAACCGCGATATCGATCTCACAAGAGATTATCTGGAGATCGCTGTCTGTGCCCAGCATAACAATGGCGGTCTGAAGGGCAACCTCTGGTGGGAGTCAAACATCAAACATCTCTTCCCAGTCGGAGAGGTGAATGGTACGCACGGCATTTATCGGCCTGGTGGCTCAGCCCTGAACTCAGGGCAAGTTGGGAGCATGAGGGCGGCCTTATACATCTCCAGGAGATACACGGAAGGCCCGTTGGGTGAGAGGCAATTCCTTGATGCTGCCTGTGAGCAGATAGGGGGAAAATTTGAGTTTGCTCAAGGGATCATCGATCCATCGAGAGGAGATACCGATTTCCTGAAGTCCACGAGAAACGAGATCCAGGAGAGGATGTCTGCCCATGGTGCCCATATCCGTAGCCATGCCGATGTCAAGCGGGCGATTACTGACGCATGGGGGCTCTATTCGAGATTGAAGAGTGCTATGAAGATCCCATCCCCTCAGGATTTACCGACGGCGTTCAAGAATCTCGATCTCTGCCTGACCCATGCCCTCTATCTTGAGGCCATTGGCGAATATCTCGAAAGAGGGGGGAGGAGTCGTGGGTCATATGTAGTGATGGACCCGGGGGGCGAAAAACCATGTGCAGAACTGAGTGATGACTGGAGATTCTCATTGAATGAGGAGGGTGCCTTTGTCGACAAGAAGATATTGGAGATCTGCCTGGACGAGGATTTCAGTGTGAAAAAGCAATGGGTTGACGTCATGCCGATTCCGGAGGAGGACGCCTGGTTTGAAAATGTCTGGAACAAATACATGAGAGACGAGATAGTCGATCCCCTGAAGTAAGACCCAAGGGAGACAGGTCTCGGGGTTTGGCCTCAGTAAGGATGACTGAGCGGATAGGATCAGCCTGAAGTAGGAACTGGAGGATTGATTTCGAAAGGCGGGGTTTTGTGGCATAGCAGGTGGAGGTACCATCTATTTTGCATGCATTGACTGCGGTACTACGAACTCGCGGGTATACATCCTGGATGATGAATTTCGGGTTGTCGGCAGAGGTCTAAGAAAAGTAGGGGTTGGGGATACGGTCATTAATGGCTCCAACAAGGTGTTAATGGGGGGATTGAAGGAGGTCTTCGAGGATACGGTTTAGAGGGCTCTCTCGTCAGATACAGGCCTTGATAATGCATCATGGGTTTGAGGCATGCCCTTGAGTTCGAGTTCTTACGTTTCCCTGGAATGGATTTACGGTGCGGAAATCCGGAAGGAACGGTCGGCTGTCCTGAGCGACCTCCTCAGGGTACTGGACGAAGAGGTACCTGAAGCCCAACTCCTGGGCATGTTGGAAGACCTCTTGAAATTCGCTCCGTGTGACCTGGCGATTGAGGGGGGAACCTGAGGGAAATTGTCGGACCGGCACATACTGGCTCATCAGGCTGATGGGCAGCTCCGGCCCAAACTCCACAAACAGCATACTCAGCACGTTCAGGGAATTGTGAACCTGACCAGGCAGGATGAGATGGCGCACGAGGACCCCCCGCCTGGAGGGGGCGTTTGCGCGCAGAAAACCCTTCTGCCGAACCATCTCAAAGAGGGCCTCTAGGGCGACAGTAGGATAGTCGGCACGCCCTGACAGGCCCCGGGCCAACCTTTCATCGGCGTATTTGAAGTCAGGTAGGTATATATCGGCCACGGACTCGATCAGGGTCAAGGATTCGAGCCGCTGGTAGCCGGATAGGTTGTAGACCGTGGGTATACATATACCGCGCTCTCGAAGGAGCGTGACCACGGCCGCGGTATGTGGCAGGAAGTGGTCAGGTGTCACGAAGTTCACATTATGAATTCCCGCCTGTTCACGGAGTGCCGCCATGCGATCCACGATCTCCTGCACGGTCCATTCCCGACCAAGGCCTTCCTGGGAGATCTGGTAATTCTGACAGAACCGGCACCGCAGCGAACAGCCGCTGAAAAAGACGGCACCGGAGCCCTTATTGCCGCTGATGGGGGGTTCTTCACCTCGGTGAGCCTGGATCGTGGCGATGCGCATGTGGGCTCCTTCACCGCAGAAGCCCACTTGACCTGCGGTCCTGTTTACGCCGCAACGGCACGGACACAGCTCACAGGCCCTGTAGTGGGAGAGAAGGGATTCGTCCAAGGGGTCCGAGAAAGGCATGGTGAGCGAGCTCCGCCTATGATGGTTCTGCATTGGGGAACTTTGAGGACACTGGTTTCCCTTTGAATTCGAGCGTCCTGATGGGGAAGGGGATCTCGATGCCCTCCTGTTTGTAGCGTTTGTGGAGCCTCTTAACGAATTCATGGGTCACCAGGTACTTATCCACGTACTCATGCACCCGGAGGATCACGGTGAAGTTGATGCTGAAGTCATCGAAGGTGTGGTAGCGAAGGAAGGGCTCAAACCCCTTCACCCCTCCGGGGGTATCCTGCAGCACCTCCTTTGCCACCTCAACGGTGACCCTCTCCACGTGGTCCAGGTCGCTGTCGTAGCTGACACCCACCTGAACAAGAGCGGCCATCTCCTTCTGGGGGCGATAGTAGTTGATGATCTGGCTGTTGACCACCCTGGAGTTGGGGATGATGATGGTATTGTTGGGGAGCATTCGTATGCGCGTATTCCGCCACCCAATATGGCTCACGTAGCCCTCCTCACCTGATTCCAGCCTGATGTAGTTTCCCACGGAAATGGGCCTCGTGCCGAAGATATGAAGGCCCGCAAAGAAATTGGAGAGGGTATCCTGGAGCGCCAGGGCTATTACCAATCCTCCGATGCCCATGGAGGCCAGAAAAGGGGTGATTGTTATGTCCAGTCGTTCGAGGATGATGAGGACAACCAGGCCTAAAATAACAATGCGGATAAGGGATTTCAGGGCTCCCGCGGATGTGGCGATAAAGTGGACCTTCTTGCTATACTGGCTCAGGCCGTCGATAAAGACCTTGTCCAGGAAGAGGTATCCTGCGACGATGAAAAGGATAAGTAACAGAGCTGTGGCGTATTTGGCCATGTTGGGTGAAAGGGGAACCGCATCGAAAAAGACCTTGAGGCCCATGGCCACGAGGAAAAGGATAAGGGGGAACTCCAAGGCACTCACCAGGAGATCATCAAGGGCAACCTTGGATTTTTGGGTCTTCGCCCGGAGATACTTCATGGCGATTGGGATAAGGGAGAAAACCAGCCCAAGCCAGATAATCAAGGCCCCGGATGGGATGCCCCAGGTTTTGAGCAGCTCCATGGTTTTCCCCTTCTCTCAGTTGATATCGAGATGCCGTCTTCTACTTTATCAGTCTTGCACCTTCGGGATCAACTGATGTAATGACGTGAGAGGTCTTTGTGCCGAATTGCTTGAAGGTCCTGACCATGGCGTCCTCTATGAACCTTGCCGTACTGAGTCTGTTGGTAATCGCAAACACGGTGGGTCCGGAACCGGAGATGGTCACACCGTCGGCGCCAGCCTTCAAGGCGTTCTCCTTGACCTGGTCAAAACCATTGATCAACTTCGCCCTTATGGGTTCGATCACTACATCATTCAAGCTCCTTGCGAACAGGGCGTAGTCATCCTTGGCGAAGGCAGCTGTAATCAGAGAGGTGTTGGCCATGTTGAAGACGAAGTCGCTCATGGGGATTTTATCAGGGAGGATCTTTCTTGCATCCCGCGTGAGGATAACCATCTCAGGGGTGACGAGGACAATTATCAATTTGGTGATTGAGCCGATTCTGGTCACATCCAATGGTAGGCAGGATCTGGTGAGGGTCGCTCCACCAAGAAGGGCAGGGGCGGTGTTATCGGCGAAGAAACCCCCGGAAACGGCCTCTTCTGCTCTTGTGGCAGGGAGTATGAGTTCCTCTCTGGTCAGTTTATTTCCATAGAGCTGATTCACGGCAAAAGCGGCCGCAGCAGCTGAGGCAGCGCTGCTACCAAGTCCAGAGCCCAAGGGAATGCCTTTCTTGAGCTTGAGCTCGGCGCCTCCTCTGACATCCAGAAGTTTCAGTGTTTCACTGGCTGCAATGCCCGTAGTGTTTTCCCTTGGATCCGCGCTGAGGTCAAGGGAAGTTGGATTGGTATAAGCAATGGAGGAGATCTTGACGCCGGAGGGTAGCTTCCTCGCTTCAACCACGTCCCCCAGTTTGCGGACAGCGAGGCCAAGGACATCAAAGCCGGGCCCGATGTTACCGATAGTTGCAGGTGCAAAGACCTTGACCCATTCCATTTCGACAGCCTGTCTTCTTACTCCTGGTAAATGTATCCTAGGGTCTCTGAAGGCCTCATCTATATGGTCATGCCTCCATCTATGGCTAGAACCTGTCCGGTCACATAGCTGGAGACATCAGAGGCCAGATAAATGACAGCCCCAACCATCTCCTCGGGCTCGGCTATGCGTCCCATGGGAGTATTGCTCACAGTAGCTCGGAGCATCTCCGGATTATTCCAGAGGGCCTCACTGAACCGAGTCTTGGTCAGTCCGGGGGCTATTGCATTGACCCTTATATTGTACTGACTCCACTCCTTTGCCATAACCTTCGTTGCCATAATTACCCCGGCCTTGCTTATGGAGTAAACAGGCAATAGGCCGGGGGTAATCCCCTCCACCGAGGTCACGTTGATAATTGTGCCCCCGCCCTTTTCCTTCATCACCCTCGCCACTGCCTGGCTAAGAAAAAACAGCCCCTTCAGGTTGAGGTTCATGATAGCGTCCCAGGCACGCTCCTCTATATCGAGCGCGGGATCCATGACGGGGTTGGTGGCGGCGTTATTGACGAGGACATCAATCCTGCCAAATTCGTCCTCGACCTTGCTGACCAGATTCCTTATCTGGTCCATCCTGGCAACGTGCGCTGCAACGGCCAAAGACCTCCTGCCCAGCTTGCCTATCTCCTCAGCCACCCTCTCAAGGTCCGGGAGTTTCCGGCTGGCCACCACAACATCTGCACCGGCCTCGGCAAGCCCAAGTGCCGAGGCCCTCCCAATACCACGGCTGCCCCCGGTTACGAGAACCACTTTCCCTTCAAGGGAGAGACCCATCTTGTCACCTCTCATGGGTGGGGCAGTATAAGATAAAGGCGATTGAGTGTCAATTGAAAGGGCGTTTTCTCCACGGTAACGTCAAAGTCCAGGGTATGGGTATCTTTTTTTCAGTATGCCCTCACATGGTTCGGACTGGTGGGTGTTTCAAAATGGTTTCTATAGATGGAGCCTATTATTCTAAGACTTATGGCGCAATAAACCATTTTGAAACGACCCAATAAAGGCTCATGTTATAGGGCATAGTGAAAAAAAGATACCCATACCCACAAATGAGCCAAGGAATCACTATGGTAGGTTTTACTATGACCTAGCCCTGGCGTTTTCCTTCCCATTCGCATTCTTCATAGACAGGACAATTTGCGCATCGCGGCCGCCTCGCGCTACAGATCTCCCTGCCGAATTCGATGAGGGAGAGATGGACCCTTTGCCTCTTCCCTGGGGGAATAACGGCCTCGAAGGCCGCTCTGATTTGCTCGTACCCCGCATTTTCTCTGACAACTTTCCACCGTTTGGCGATACGGCTGATGTGGGTGTCCACGGGAAAACTCTCCCTTTCGCACACCACCGATAAGAACACATCGGCAGTCTTGAAACCGACTCCGGGGATTTTCAACAATCGCTCCCTGGTCTGCTCGGGGGGTAGACGAGAGAGGCTATTCAGATCTCCCCCGTATTCCTTGAGGATAATCCGTGCGAGTTCCATGATCCTGGGTGCCTTTGTATTGTAGAGACCTGATGGCTTAATGCACTGCTTGATCTCCTCGAGCTCTGCATCGGCCAAGACTTCCGGGATGAGCTTAAATCTCTTCCTGAGGTTTTCAAACCCCTTTATCGTCGCCTCTCGGGAGGTATTTTGGGAAAGGACCGTAGAAATCAGTCTCTCGAAGGGGGTTAACGCCTTATACCACCTCCTTCCGGGAAATACCTTGAGAATCGTATCGATCCTGTGGGAAATGGAATTCACGCCCATGATCCCTTTCTGGGGGCACCACTCGCCCCAATTTAGGTAGTGTACGGAAGCAATGGCCAAAAAGTCAATGCAGGTGTAGTTGCTAAATTCCCAGAGGCCACGGAATAATCCGTTTTGTTGACATTCGGGCAGGAGATCAATAAAATCCCAGACGTTTTTCCCGTTGAGGTTAATAGTAGTAGAGGGAGTTCGTCCCACTTAATACCATCTGTAAAGAGGGGGAGGTGGAGATGGCAGAACAAAGAGAGAGATGGACTTCAAGGACAAGTTTTGTCATGGCTTCAATTGGAGCCGCCATTGGCCTCGGGAATGTCTGGAGATTCCCCTACATAGCCTACACCAACGGGGGAGGGGCATTTCTTGTACCCTTCTTTGTTGCCCTTCTGACTGCGGGCATTCCTCTGATGATTCTTGAATATGCCATGGGCAGGAAAATGCAGGCGGGTGCCCCCACTGCATTCGCTAAGATAGGGAAGAATTTTGAGTGGATTGGTTGGGTTGCCCTATTCGCCGTAATGCTGATCTTCTGTTACTATCCTGTCATTATGTCCTGGTGCTGGAACTATATGCTCTATTCCATAAAACTCGGGTGGGGAGCTGAGGCAAAGGATTTCTTCTACGATAACTTCCTTCAGTTGACTGATGGGCCAGGAAATCTTGGAGGTATTCGATGGCCAATCCTTATCGGGCTGGCCATAAGCTGGCTTGCAATCTTCCTCATCCTCTATAAAGGCGTTAGGATCGTCGGAAAGGTTGTGATGTATACAGTTACCATTCCGTGGATAATTCTCGTCATAATGCTTATAAGGGGACTCACCCTTCCAGGGGCCCTTGAAGGTGTCAACTACTACCTCACACCAGACTTCAAGGCCATTCTCAGGCCCGGAGTATGGCTCGCTGCGTATGGACAGGTGTTCTTCAGTTTATCCCTTGGAATGGGCACGCTGATAGTCTATTCGAGTTATCTGTCTCCAAAATCCGATATAGCCAATAACGCCGTCATCACATCTCTTGGGGATGCGGGAACCAGTTTCTTTGCTGGCTTTGCCGTATTCTCGGTAGTCGGGTATCTGGCTCAGGCAATGAATGTCGGGGTTCCCAAAGTTACCACATCGGGCGTGGGTCTCGCCTTTATAACCTATCCCACTGCCATAAAACTGCTTCCTTTCTGGGCACCTTTATTCGGTTTCCTCTTTTTCCTTTTGCTTCTAACCCTTGGGATAGACTCCTTCTTCTCCCAAGTGGAGCCTTTTGTTGCCGGATTCACGGATAAGTGGAAGTTCAAGAAGGAGACTGTTTTGATCGTCGTCACCGTGGTTGGATTCTTGATGGGTGTAGCATTCACAACAAGAGGTGGTTTTTACTGGCTTGATATCATTGACTATTATACTTGTTCCTTCGGGCTCACCCTTGTAGCCATCCTCGAATCCATCGCAATCGGATACTTTTACAAGGCTTCGAGATTGAGGGAGTACATCAACGAAGTGTCAGAATTCAGGATAGGGAAATGGTGGGACATCGCAATAATGGTGATTTTGCCTTTGGTGCTCGGAGTTTCCTTTATCCTGGAACTTGTGAGGCTCATAAAAGAGGGTTATGGCGATTACCCCTCGTGGGCGAGTCTTCTGGGTGCAATAGTCCTTGGTGTCTTGATAATCCTTTCCTTTGTCCTCATGAGGATTAGGGCAAGGGAAGAAGCGTGAATCTTGCTGCACTCGAAGAACCACCTTTGCCCTGGTAAGGTGTCGGAGGTTTTCGAATTCTTAGAAGAAGGGCTACCGATCGCGTTGAGCCTCCCATCCTCTCAAGGCACGCTCCAGGCGCTGAAGGACTTCCTCGCGCCCGAGGATGGACATGACCGTGAAAAGGGGCGGGCTTACCGTTGTTCCAGTGAGAGCCAGCCTGACAGGCTGGGCCACGTCACCTAGCTTCCCCTCGGTCAGCTCATGGGCAAGCTTTCGAAATGCGTCTTCCAGGGCCTGCTCGGCGTTTAGGTCCACGGATTCAACCAGGGAGCGCACCCTGGCAAGCAAGGGCTCTACCTCGGGTTTGAACCACTTCGCTACTGCCTTTGAATCGTAGCGTTCGGGAGGGCGGAAAAAGATCATCGCTGACTCGGCCATGTCATGCAGTGTCTTTGACCGCTCCTTGAGGCAATGTGCGATTCGACGGAGTCGGCTATTCGCTTGGGTCTCCACGCCTAGCTCTGCCAGAAAAGGCAAAAGCATATCGGCCAGCGTCGCGTCATCGGTTTCCTTAATGTAATGGGCGTTGAGCCACCTGAGCTTATCCGGATTCATGACCCCTGCCGATCTGCCCAGGTGTTGGAGATCGAACTTTTCCTCAAGTTCCAACCGAGTGAAGATTTCCTGGTCGCCGTGGCTCCATCCCAATCGGCTCAAGTAGTTGACCAGGGCGTGGGGAAAGTAACCCATGTGACGATACTCCTGCACAGAGACGCTGATCCCCAACTTGCGGTACTCCTCTTCGCGGCGTTTGGAAAGCTTTGAGCCGTCTGGTCCATGAGTCAATGACATGTGGGCGAACTCCGGTACAGGATACCCGAAGGCACGGTAGAGGAGGATCTGTTTGGGGGTGTTTTGGACGTGGTCGTTTCCCCGGATAACATGGCTGATTCTCATGGTTGCATCATCCACCACTACACAGAAGTTGTAGGTGGGTGAACCATCTGAGCGCGCCAGGATCCAATCGTCCAGCTTGCTTTGGTCGATGGGTACCTTGCCAAGCACAAGGTCGTCGAAGTGGCCTGGCACGACACCAGGAGTGCGGAAGCGGACCGTGAATGGCCTTCCAGCGGGGTCCTCTTCGGGGTCCCTGCTCCGGCACGTCCCATCGTATTTGTACTCGGCCTTTTGGGCCTCCGCCTTCCGCCGCTTGGCCTCGAGTTCTTCAGGCAGGCAGTAACAGCGGTAAGCCTTTCCCTCACGAAGGAGTCTTTCCAAGTGCTCCCGGTAGATTTCCATCCTCTCAGACTGGAAGTAAGGCCCCTCATTCCAGTCCAGAGCGAGCCAGCGCAAACTGTCGAGTATTTGTTCTACTGCCTCCGGGGTTGACCTCTGTCGATCCGTGTCCTCGATGCGCAGGATAAAGGTTCCCTGGTGGTGTCGGGCGAACAGGTAGTTGAAGATGGCCGTGCGGACTCCCCCAATATGCAGATATCCTGTCGGAGAAGGTGCGAAGCGGACCCTCACTCTTTCAACCATTGAAGCCCCTCATAGTTATGTGATCAACCGCTAACCGTAATGGCATAGCCCGTGTTGAGATTTCCACTCTTTGCTGGGAGAAGTATAAGAAATTGAGCGCTATGAATCAAACCTAAAACAGTATAGGGAGCGTGAGTGGGCGCTATCTTTTCATCATCACGTTCGGCAGCCACAGGATGATATCCGGGAAGAGAATCATCAGGGTGAGACCTATGATAATAAGGCCCAGAAAGGGAATGACGCCGCGGATGATGCTATTGGTGTCGATCCCCATCTCGTCCGGGATAATGCCCCTCAAGAAGAATATGGCATAGGCAAAGGGGGGACTCATGAACGATAGCTGAAGGTTCACGACCACGCACATGGCAAACCAGAGGCGGTCAAACCCGAGGGCATCGCCGATGGGAGTAATGAGAGGAACCATGACGAGGACAATGCCGATCCAGTCAATGAACATCCCCAGGAGGAACACGATAATCATGATCAGGGCAAAGCTTCCCCATCTCCCGAATGGGACACCTATGATGAGGTCTGTGAGGACATCCCCACATCCCATCCCCAGAAATGTTCCCGTGAACATGTTGGCGCCAATGGCGATAAAGAGCGCCATGCTGGTGGTATGCATGGTTCGAAATGCCGTCTCCCATATGGCCTTCAGGTTCAGGGTGCCATAGAAGAAGGCGAGGATCATGGCACCGACAGCCCCCATAGCCGCTGCCTCCGTGGGCGCCGCTATTCCGAAGAAGATGGTCCCGAGAACGGCGAAAATCAGAATAACCGGGGGCATCAGAGATGTGACAAGCAGGTACATCTTTCTTTTCGTGGACACAGCGCGTTGCTCAGGGGGCATAACCGGGCCCAGCTCTGGCCTGATGAGGCATCGAATTGCAACGTAGGCAATATACAACGAGGAGAGCAAAAAGCCTGGTATAAAGGCCGCCATAAAGAGCTCTCCTACCGAGATGGTGGCCGTGGGGCCATAAAGGACCAGCATGATGCTGGGTGGGATGAGAATTCCCAGTGTTCCCCCGGCGCACACAGCGCCCGATGCAAGGGCACCGTCGTACTTTCTCTTAACCATGGCAGGAAGTGCTATGAGACCCATCATGACCACGGAAGCGCCGATAACGCCAACAGCGGCGGCCATGATGGTCCCCAGAATAATGGTGGAGATGGCAAGTCCGCCCCTGAGACCACCCAGCAAGAGATAAAGGGAACCGAAGAGCCTCTCCGTCACCCCTGACCGTTCCACCATGATGCCCATGAAGACGAACAGGGGAAACGCAAGGAAGACGTATTCCGTACTGATTCCGTAAAGACGCAGATAAAACATCTCGAACATCCCCGGCCCCCAGAGCAGGAATCCGATGATCATAGACACGCCGCTCAGGCTGAAGGCCAGGGGAAATCCCAGCAGTATGCCCACCAGGATCCCGCCGAACATCACAACAGTGGTCATCTCTGGGCTTAACTCGATCACAGCTCTTTTCCCCTTACCAGCATGTAAGTATCCCGAATGAAGTTGGCCAGCCCTTGCAGCCAGAGAATGGAAAGGCCGATAGGTATCACCGATCTGAAAGGCCACATGAGGGGCCGCCAGAAACCCACCTCTGAGAATTCCTTGACCTTATATGCGTGGATTGCGTGCTCCGTGGCCGCCACGATGAGTCCCGTGAGGAGCGGAAAGAAGAAGATCAGTGTTAACAAAACATCAATGGTAAGCCTTAGTCGCTGTGGGAGGCGATTGTAGATGATGTCCACTCGCACGTGTCGCCTTTGAGAATGCACATACCCAGAGCCCAGGATGATGATCGACCCCCCAAGCATGTAGCTTATATCATACTGCCATATAGTGGGAGCACGGAAGGCATAGCGCAGTATGACATCGTAGGCAATGATCAGGACCATGGCAAACGTCGCCAGACTGACCGCCCTTCCGCTCCATGCGCTTATCCGGTCAATTCCACTGAGGATCTTCTTGATGAAATCCATTGAAATCTCCTCTGAGTCTCCAGGAGTTCCCGGCATCTCATCCAAGCACCTGGTTGTGGATCACGGATTCAATGCATCTACTATGAGGCTGCCTGATTGCACCTCACCCTTAATCAATCTTCATGAGGGCCGGATCGGGCTGGCAAAATTCCTTGTACCCCCTGTAGCGCCTGAGGAAATTCCGCTGGCTTTTCAGTACCTTGGCAAAGAACGGATCTTCCTGGGCCTTGCGATCATACAGGTCGTTGGCCTTCTTCACCACCTCTTTCTGCACTTCCACTGGGAGTTTGTAGAACTTGCTTCCGTATTCCCTGAGCTTATCCATGGCAACCACGTCGCCATAGTCCATAGCGCAGAGCATCCTCATGGATGTTGCCTCAGCGGCGACCCTCACGATGGCCTGGAGGTCTGGTGTCAGTTTTTCCCAGGATTTCTTGTTCACCAGAAGCTCATAGACAGCCATGGGCGCGTGGATTCCGGGGCCAACCACATAGGCGCCCAGTTGATGAAAACCAACGCTGTAGTCAACACCAGGTGTGCTGAACTCAAAGGCATCCAGCACCCCTCGCTTCATACTCTCGAAGATCTCCCCGCCTGGGGTCTGAACAACTGCTGCTCCCAGCTCGGTGAGGAGCTCGCCCCAGATACCGGCTGTCCGGAATTTCATTCCCTTGAAATCGCTTAGACTATTGATGGGTGTTTTGAACCAGCCGAAAAGCTCTGCCGAGGAATATCCCATGGGCCCCACGGCCACTACGTTGTAGTTGTAGCGGTCGTACATCTCCTGCCAGAGTTCCAGACCCCCTGCCTCATAACACCACACGGCAAATTCCAGGGGGTTGGGACCGCCTGGATAGAGATTGAACAGGTCTCCAGCGAGGCCAATCTGGCTCGTGTGATAGTGGCACCCGGAGAAATGCGCGTCTATTGTCCCCTTGTTTACGGCGTCGAATTCCTTAAGGGCCGGCACAATGGCACCACCTGGAAAGACCTTAATCTCCAGCCTTCCACCGCTGGCCTCGTTGACCTTTTTAGCAAATTCCTTGGACCCGTAAGTAACGGCCATGCCAGCGGGAAACGGCCCCTGCAGCTTCCATCTAATCTTCTTTGCAGCGAACACATCCTGTGCCATCCAAAAACTGCAGGCCAAAAAGGCCATTAGGATCAAGGCAACCATCGTTTTCTTTTTCATCGTGTCCTCCTCCTGAATAGTGTTGGACATTAGAATAGAATTAGGCTCCGTGTCTTCCCTCAGAGATACGTGCATCACCTCCTTGTGGGGGATTCCTTGGTTTTGCCGGAATAGTATTCATCTCTCGCCGCAGGCGGAATACTATTCGTATTCCAAAACTCTCGTGTGTTCAAAGATGAAACGTTCCAGGTTTTCATCCAAGCTACCACAGCCATGAAAAAAGGCAGTGGAAGCACGTCTCAAATATTCCCACTGTAGATGCTGGTGCTGGAGAAAGCGGGGGAGAGAACCATTGCTTCCCTAAATGTGCGGGGCAAAATACCATTACTGAAGCCTGCCTGTCAATTACAAAGGAAGATTCAAAAGACGGCCTCACCACTTCGTTTTCTGAAAAGGTGGATCCTTTCGATATGTGGCACTAGATCAATATCCTGATGGAGCTTTGTCTCTGTATTTGCCGGCAGGAGAGCTGTCAAAATGTGCACGCCTGTGTTCAGATCAAGATACAGCTCTTTGCCCAGGGGTTCAATGACGTTTACCTTTGCCCTGATGGTAGCCCTCTGACTGGATGGCCCTCGTTCGCCACGTTTTTCACGGAAGTCCTCTGGCCGGATACCGAAGATAAACTCCGTTTCCTTAATAGGGCGTACTTTGGAGGCCATGGAGCTAGGAAGAGGGATCCTGAAGTCTTTGGCGTCTATATAGATGCGGGAATCCTCTTCAAGGACTCGGCAGGGGATGAAGTTCATGGCTGGGCTGCCGATGAATCCTGCAACAAAGAGGTTCGCCGGTTTATTGTAAAGGTCTAAAGGGGTGCCTATCTGTTGGACATTGCCATCTTTCATAACCACGATCCGGTCACCCATTGTCATGGCTTCTACCTGATCATGGGTCACGTAAACCACCGTGGCCTGGAGACGCTCGTGTAACTTCTTCAGTTCAGTCCTCATCTGGACTCTCAGTTTTGCATCCAGATTACTCAGCGGCTCATCAAATAAGAAGACGTCGGGGTCCCTCACTATGGCCCTGCCTAACGCTACTCGTTGCCTCTGGCCACCGGATAGTTGTCTGGGTTTCCTCTTCAATAAGTCCTGAATTCCCAGGATTTCAGCAGCCCTTCTTACCTGCGCCGATCTCTCTTCTTTTGGGATCTTGCGCATTTTCAAGCCAAAGGCCATGTTGTCAAAGACCGTCATATGTGGATAGAGGGCATAACTCTGGAAGACCATAGCGACGTTTCTATCCCTGGGCGCGAGGTCATTGACTAAACGATTGTTAATGTAGATCTGCCCTTCGGTGATTTCCTCTAATCCGGCAATCATTCTCAAGGTAGTGGTCTTGCCACAACCTGAGGGTCCCACAAGTACTAGAAATTCTCGATCGGCAATCTCCAGATTAACGTCATTAACGGCAACCACTTCGTCAAATCTCTTGGTGATATTTTTCAGCGACACATTTGCCACCGATTGCGCCCCTCTCACAGTTTCCTGCCCATCGCTTTCCGGGCAGCTTCGGCGATATGGCGGGTGTTGAGGCCGTATTTCTCCAGAAGCTCCTCATATCGCCCGGATTCCCGAAAGGTATCCCGTAGACCTATCCTTTCCATAGGGACGGGTCTATTTTCTACAAGCACCTCAGCGACGGCGCTCGCCAACCCGTTGAGGATATTGTGGTCCTCAACGGTTACGATAGCACCTGTCCCTTCAGCCGCCTTAATAACGGCCCCTTTATCAACCGGCTTTAGGGTGTGCATATCCAGAACGCGAGCTCTAATCCCATTGTTGTTCCCTAAAAACGGAACGGCATCTCTCGATATAATCTTTCAAAAATAATTCCATGGTAAATGATAAATGATAAGAAGTCCCGTTTCGTCGGAATGAGTTTAAGGGGAAATAGGTTTGTGCGTCAAGGAAAAGGCGTCGCAACGTATGGAGTTTTGGAGTATTTGACTGTCCAGGCCCTTGTGATTCATACCACGGACCGGCGGCCGGGAAGTCTTGTCGATTAAATCGTTCAGGGGTGGGGGAGGTGGAACTTACTGTGAAAGGAGATTTTAATGAAGAGAATCTATCGTGGCTCTAAGGCACATTCGAGCAGTCGGCCTGACTTTTTCAGAGGCCCACAAAAAAGGGCATTGTCATCGGCGAGAGCGCCTCTGAACAATGCCCTTTGATAATCAGACTGTTACGCCGTCTTGGTCTTCACTCTTTTTCCTGCCTTCTTTTCCTTGACCTCTATCTTCTTGACCTGGCTCACCTCAGCCTTTGGGAGGGTGAGTCTCAGAATACCGTCTTTGTAAGTTGCCTCCAGCTCATCGGTTTTGACCTTCTCGGGAATACGGAAGCTCCGCTCAAACGAACCATAGTGTCGCTCAACTCTGTGATAATTCTCATCCTTCTCTTCCTTTTCCTGGTTCTTTTCCCCTTTGATGGTAAGTCGACCATCTAAAAGGGTTACATCCAGATCCTTCACATCGATTCCCGGAATCTCACCGCGTATGACATATTCCTTTTCAGTTTCGGATATATCAAAAGCCGGCACCAAGACCCTGTCCTCATCAAATAGGCTTGGCAGCGAGAAGTCATTGAAGAATCGGTCAAAGAGATCCATCTCCGGAATCAAAGACAGAAAGCTTCTTCTGCTCGGTACTAACTGTAACATCCTTGTCATATTTGACACCTCCTTTATGATTAGTTCTGAATGTTGACTAAATAGTAATCATTCGCATTTACATTTCAAGGTACGAGGAGGTTTTTTCTTACGTCAGATATGATAAGGGGTTTGCCTCTATGGAGGGCACGCTTCAGTCGATGTGCATGCCGCCGTTCACATCCATCACCTCGCCCGTAATGTACTCGGAGAGAGAACTGGCAAAGAACAGGCATGCACGTGCAACATCGATTGGCTCGCCTATCCTCCCCATTGGAATCGATCTTATAATATCAGCCTCTTGCTCGGCAGTCATTTTCCCCTTGGTGATATCCGTATGTATTAATCCCGGTGCTAGTGCATTTACCCGGATTCCCTCAGGGGCAAGTTCTCTGGCCATGGCCCTTGCCAGGCCGAGAATGCCCGCCTTTGCGGCACAATAGTGGGGACCACCGAAGATCCCTCCTCCCCGCTTTGCGGAGACAGATGACATGCAGATGATACTTCCCCTGCCCAGGCGTCGCATGTAGGGGAGAACGGCCTTTGAACACAGAAAGGTTCCCCTTAGATTCGTATCAAGAACCCTGTTATAATCGGCCTCTGTGATCTCCTCGGTGCGTCTGGGTTGAGTGACACCGGCATTGTTGAAGAGGATAGAGGGCACACCAAGCTCCTCGACAACCCGCGAGAATACCGCCTCAACTTCTGACTGTTTAGTAACGTCGCATTGATAGCCGCGATGTTCGCTGCCCAGGCTCTCCGCTGCCTGTCGGGCCCCTTGGCCCTCAATATCTAGCACGGCCACGTGTGCCCCATGCTCAGCAAAGAGACGGGCGGTCGCTCGTCCGATTCCATGCTCAGATGCGCCTCCAGTGACCACTGCAACCTCACCTCGCAAAAGCATCTAAATCACCCCCTTATGGTGTAATGGTCATGGCTGGAACGTAACTTATCAAGAGCAGCACCATGAGCCCCCACAAATAAAAGGGGATAAGGGCCCTGGTTGTATCCTCGATCTTGATGCCGGCGATTGTTGATGAAATGAAAAGAGTGGTACCCACGGGTGGTGTAAAAAGCCCGATGGCCAGATTGAGAGTCATCATGACGCCGAGCTGGATCACGCTGAGGCCTATAGCGCTGGCCAGAGGCAATAACACGGGACCTAGCAGGAGGATAGCAGCAGGCATGTCCAGAAAGGTACCGACTATGAGCATGACCAGGTTCATAAACACTATGGCCACAACAGGTGATCTGGTAATCGATAGGAACCACTGGTTGAGATGGTCCGGGACTTGCTCCACGGTAAGTATCCACCCGATCAGCGACGAAGCCATGATGATCAGCATGACAACGCCTGTGGCGGTCCCTGCCCTGATCATCGCCCTGCAGAGCTTGCGGAAGGTCAGGTCTCTATAGAGAACCCCACTCACCAATAGTGCGTAAAAGACGGCCAGGACACTGACCTCTGTTGGCGTTGCCACCCCTGTAATCATTGCCATGAGGATGAGAACAGGCATGGCAAGCGCGGGAACGGTGGCCAGGAGGTCTAACAGGAGTGCCTTCCATGAGATAGGGGCATGCGACCTAGGGACATTCTCCCGGCGGGCAACCCAATAGCAGAGGCCGACTTGTCCCAGCCCGACAAGGATACCTGGAATGACACCAGCTAGGAAGAGGGCCCCAATGGAGGCCCCGGATACAGTGGAATAGATGATCATGGGAATCGAGGGGGGGATGATCACCCCTACTGTGGAGCTTGCGGCGTTCACCGCGGAAGCAAACGGTAGTGGATACCCCTCCCGCTTTTGCCACGGGATGAGCACCGAGCCAAGTGCTGAGGCGTCCGCTACTGCCGATCCTGAAACGCCAGCAAAGAGCATGGAGGCAACCACACTGACGTGGGCCAGTCCTCCCCTCATTCTGCCCACCAGGCGGTTTGCGAATTGGATGAGCCGTGCTCCCAGCCCTCCTGTGATCAAGAGCTCACCGGCCAGTATGAAAAAGGGGATAGCCAGCAACGGGAAGCTCTGGGTTGGGCTGAAAAGACGTTGTGCGATCACCTGGAGGGGAAATCGATCAGAGAAGAGGACTGCTGTGCCCCCTGCTATCAGGAGGGCATAGGCAACAGGAATGGAGATGGCCAGCAGGATCGGAAGGAGTATAAACGTGACGCCCGCCACCTTAATCCCCTCTGTTCGTTCTCTTCTCCATAGGCAGTCTAAACAGGAGAGCAGCCGCCTCTGTGAGCACGGCCATAGCCAGCGCAAAAAGACCGATGGGCACACCGGCAAATGCCCAACTTCGAGGCCAATACAGGACTGGCGTCATCTGCCGACTCAAGATCTCCAGCATGTCAAGGGAGATGACGGCTACTCCTGTGAGGACCACCACCAGCAAGACATGAATCCCAAGGCTGACCCAGTGCCGTAACCCGCCGTTGAGCTTGGCGACGAAGTAGTCAATGCCCAGATGTTGTTTAGTGATGGCGGCAAGCGTCGCGCCGCTCATGACAAACCACGGGAATAGGATGCTCGGCAACTCGGCAGACCACGCCAAGCTGCTTTGCAGAATATAACGGTAGACTACGCCGAGCATGAGCGTGATTGCAGTCGAGAATCCCGTCACCAGGCATATAGCTTGCATCACCGTGGCCAGGGCCTTTCGGATCCATGTGATTATGTGGAGCAATGGTTGGGAGTCGGTCAGCTCAGGACGCTCCATCCTACTTGCGTGCATCTTCTGTGGCCTTCAAAAGGTCATCCACGATGGTACCCATCTTCTTGCGCCAGCTTTCATAGACGGGTTTTGTTGCCTGATGGAACGCTGGCTGGTTGGCCTTATTCACCTTTATGCCCCCGGCCACGAGCTTGTCGAGGAGCATGGATTCCTGCCTGACCAGCTCCAGACGTTGGTAGGTCTTGGCAAGTTGAACGGCATGCTGGATGACCTCTTGATCTTGGGATGAGAGGCTCTGCCAGGTCTTCGGACATATGATAAAAGGGGTCATTTCATACTTGTGCCCGGAAAGGGATAGGTACTTCTGCACCTCGTAGAGCTTGGAAGACCAGATATTGACCAAAGGGTTTTCCTGTCCATCAACAGTCCCCTGACGCAGGGCCAGATAAAGCTCACCAAATGCGATGGGCGTGGGATTTGCACCGAGGGCCTTGAATATGTCGNNGAGCTTGATACCGTGCAGGTCTGTAGGTCCCTTGATGGGTCGCACGTTGTTCGTAATATGCCGAATCCCGTTGTCCCACCAGGCCAGGACTTTTAACCCCTGATTTTCCGACAGGGCCGCGAGCTTGTCTCCAATCGGTCCATCTAGGATCTGCCAGGCCTGCTGTGGCATTGAGAAGAGGAAGGGGAGCCCGAATGTTGCAGCCTCAGGGACAATAGTGGCAAGGGGCCCCTGGGAGTTCGCGGTTATGTCGAGGGCACCTATCTGGACTGCCTGTAACATTTCCACATCGGAGCCGAGCTGCTCTGAACCCTGAACTTGAATGCTAATTCGTCCACCGCTACCATCTGAGACAAGTTTCGCAAACACGTCACAGGCAAGGGTACGGGGGTTGCCAGGGGCAGCCCCATGTCCTAAAATCAGGGTGCGAGCCTCTGCCTCTGCAGCGATCAGAAGGCTTGCGCAGGCAAGACAACAAACCAGAAGCACGATTACCGTACTGTCCTTCATTTTCTCCTCCTTTCCCCTCTCGCCTTTACTCATAGATATCCTTGTTGGCCCGAATTTCCTGAATGAAGTCCTTCACGGCTCTCTTAATGGTATAATGGGGAGACCAACCCCAATCCTCTCGAGCCAGGGCATCATCCAACCTCTGGGGCAGGTTTTCCACCGCTCTGATCATTGCCTGGTCTGGCTTGAAGTCTAGCTTGGCCTCGGGTATATATCCTCTCACTATATCAACCAGTTCCTGTGCTGTAGCCGAAAACCCGTATAGGTTGTACACTCGCCTCGTGAGCTTCTCCTCCTCAGCCTTCTTCAAGGTAACCAGGCCTCGCACTGCATTTTTGACGTATAGCAGGGCTATCGTGGTTGCCCTGTCTACATAGACGGTGTAAGGCCGCCCCATTGCGGATTCTTGAATAGCCAGGTAGTTGTACGCGCTTTGCGCTCTATCGAAGCGTCCCATGCCAATTATCGGGGGAAATCTAACCCCACGGAAGTTGACGCCAAACCTGGTATGGTAGTATTCGCCAAGTCGTTCACTGCATACCTTGGTCACACCATACATGTTGGGCGGGCGCTGAGAGGCATCGTTCGGTACGATTGGAGGGACATCTCGGCCGAAGGTAGCGAGAGTGCTGAGGTAGATAACGCCCTCCACATCAAAGAGCCGGGCGGCCTCCAATACGTTAAAGGTGCCGGTGATGTTCACTGCATAAGCGGCTGTGGGATATTGCTCAGTAACAGGGGGCAGGAGGGCCCCAGCATGGTAGATGCAGTTGATGGCGTTATACTTCACCACGTCGAGGACTTGTGCCCAGTTACTCAGGTCACCGCCGACAATCTTTACCCTATCCCTGATGCCCTTTGTAAGCCTTGACTCTGGTGCCACATCAAACAGCACAACCTGCTCATCTTCCTCGAGCAGGAGCTTGGCTAAGTAATACCCGATAAAACCATGGCCACCCGTTATCAGGCTCTTTCCCATTTTACTCGATGTCTTCGTAGCTCAGGATCTTAACATTTATGTGAAGTCTTTGCGGTGAAATGAAATCCCGAGTCTATCGGGACTTTGAAATTCGAAATCCTAAATCCGATACAATATCGAAATTCAAATGTTCAAGGTTCGAAACACCCAGAGCTGGGTTGCTCTGGGCAAGGACCTCTTGCTTTGGAGCATTGGGATTTTCGTCATTGGAATTTGTTTTGGATTTCGTTATTCGAATTTCGTATTTTCATAGTGATATCTTGGCTAGTGGGTCTCAGACGAAGCTTCGCTCGCTTTCCATAAACCTATCCCTCTGGTAACAGGTTCTCCTGCATCACAATCTCGGCCGTCCACCTGGCGGCCTTGCCTGCCACCTCAGTGCACACTGTCGTATGTCCACCATCGTTGTCAAACTTGACGAATTCATCTTTGTCGGGCATGTAGTAGTAACGCCCGAAGAGCTTCATGTGAATGTCCCGACAAATCGCCGTGCCGTATTCGGCAATGAATTTGTCATGGAGCTTTCTCACCACTTCGTGGGTCTTGAATCGGATGCCTTCAGGGTCGGCAAAATTGTCTCTCTCCCTTCCAAATAGTGAACTTATAAAGATGACCCCCGCAACATAAGCCCCGCAACCAGTATCGCATAGCATCCCGGCTGACCCTGCGATGCCGGTGGTTGCCTTGAAGATATCGTCATTCCTGACGTCGAAGGTATCCTGAAGTGCGGCTATTACACACTGCCCACATCCCCTATAGGTGCCCTCATATTCGTACGCCAGCTTGTATGCCTTTTCAGCTAGCATCTTCGCATCTTTGGTCCCTTCCATTTACGCCTACTCTCCTGTTAGTGTTATCCTTATATACTCGTTACCCACCTGGTCGTGACCTCTGCGAACCCATTACCCTGAGCTCTCCCGGAATGGCGCCACGTCACTAGCTTTCGCTCCTTGAGCGATTTGCCGAAACTCATCCTCAGTCAGCAATCGCTTAAGGTCATGCGCCCTTTGTTTGACCTGGCGCAGGACTTCAGCAGTTTCTTCCTCAGTAAGCTCGATGCCTAAGTTCTCTGCCCAAATGGCAACGGAGTCCAGCCCACTCTTCTTGCCCATAACCACCCTGGGTTCTCTGTGACCCACGAATTTGGGCCTAATGGGGAATAACTCCGTCGGGTATTGCTCGTACATCTTCTTGTACCAGCTAGCGGGGATTCCGGATTCTATGTCATAGACCATATCACCCACAAAGGGCCGATTGGCCGCTGTCCCGGCAAGTTCTCCGATGACCTTAGAGAGCTCGGTGAGTTTATCGTACTTGATGCCGACATCCACCCCGTACAGGATTAAGAGTGCCACCGCCGTCTCCTCCATGGGGCAGCTACCAGGTCCCTCACCGATCCCGGTGACTGTGGAGTGAATCACCTCACCACCGGCAAGTACGGACATTATCGTGTTGGCCGTGGCCATGCCAAACGTGTTGTGAAAGTGGATCTCCAGCGGCTTATTTATCCTCTCTTTGACGGTCTTTGTATAGTAATGGGCACCGTGGGGCGATAGTACACCGAAGGTATCAACCAAGGCCAGTGCATCCATGTGCCCCTCGCTGGCAACCTTCCCTATAAGGTCCAGATACCAGTCCATGTCCGATCTAGTGGCATCAATAGTGAAGAACACTGTGTAAAGCCCCTGCTCCTTGGCGAACCTGGTTGCCTTGATGGGCAGGTCTATAGCCTTCTGCATCGGCCACCCATAACCGTGCTCAACGAGATGTCGGGAGGCGGGGATCTCTATCACAATACCACGTACGCCACAATCAACTGCCCTTTTCACATCATCCACCATACACCGGCAGAAACAGAATATGTCAGGGCCGAAGTTGCGTTTCACTATCTCTCTTATAGCAGCCTCATCCTGCGGTGATACTGCCGGCATCCCAGTCTCGATACGCTGGACACCTGCCTCTGCGAGCTTTTCGGCAATGCGTATTTTATCGTCCTTTCTGAACACGATGCCAGCTTGCTGCTCACCGTCCCGCAGGGTGATATCGTGAATCCTCACCTGCTTGGGGGGATGGAAATCCTTGGTCACCGCATCTAAGAAATTCCACGGGCTGACAAACCAGTTCTCCGATTTCCACGGTTCCTTTTTAGCTACCATTTCAAGTACCTCCTTGTCTCATAGAACGATTCTGACTAATCAAGACGAACTCTACCTGAGATTACGGTCTCCGCAAGCTCTGTCCGAGTCAAACCTGGTGGTCTTTTATTTCAGTTTCAAGACACTGTCAAGCCTCTTTATTCTATACCCAGGCATCTTGAGGGTTCTGCACACAGAACTTACCACCTGCAACTTCTATGAATGTTCCAGTGATATAGGATGCTCTATCGGAGGCCGCAAAGAGAACGGCGTTCGCCACGTCCTCAGGTACACCGACCCGGCGCAAGGCGATGGGGCTCTTGATTGCATCTCCTTTGGACTCGATCGTCGGTGCCGTCATTTGAGTCTCAATGACCCCGGGGATGTAGCCAATAACCCGTATATTGAAGGGTGCCAGCTCCGCGGCAAGGCTCTTTGTCAAACTATACACAGCCGCTTTGGAGGCTGCATAGGCACCAGATCCAAGGGAAGGCATGAGAGATGCGAAGGAGGCGGCGTTAATGAGGACACCACCACCTCGTTTTCTTATCTTATCCGCTGCGATGAGGCCCCCATAGTAGACTGACTTCACATTGACATCCATGATCATCTGCCACTGCTCTTCGGTGGTGTCGATGATTTTGTGGGGGACAAAAGCGCCCGCGTTGCTCACCCAGATATCAAGGCCGCCAAGGTGTTCTTCCACGTTGTCAGCAAATGGGAAGATCTCCGAGCGCTTTGATACGTCAACGGGCTTACCATAAGCGCTTAGCCCTTGCTCCTTTAAGTAGTCCAAGGTATTTGCCACATCTGATTCCCTTAGGTCGCAGATGGCGATTTTGGCACCTGCGCGACCGAAGGCTTCCGCTATCGCTAGGCCAATACCCCTTGCGCTGCCCGTGATGACAGCTACCTTATCCTTCAAATTCACATCCATGGTCTTTCCTCCTACCTCTCGTCCACTGCCTTCGTTACATTCGAGCCATCTTATACTATTGTCAAGGAGAAATTATTGGAAACGACCGATGACGGAAGTTCAGTGGCTTCGGAACTTTGATATTCTGCCAGAATAAAGGATTTGACTTTCTGTAGTTCAGGGCATAGAGAGTGAGGGAGGAGGATGAACGATGAGGATAAAGATAACAGTTGGATCAGTCTCTGTAGAGGCTGAGTTAAACGAGACTTCCACTGCAAAGAAGGTGGCCGATGTCTTGCCCATAAGATCCTCATTTAATACCTGGGGAGAGGAGTTCTACTTCAGTATTCCCGTTGAGGCAGAACTCGATGAGAGCGCGAGGGAAGAGGTTGAGGACGGAGATTTGGGCTACTGGCCTCCTGGCAGGGCCTTCTGCATCTTTTTCGGTCAGACTCCCATGAGCAAAGCCGGAAAGATCATACCAGCGAGTGCGGTCAATATCATCGGGAAGGTGAAAGGCGATGCGAGAAAGTTCAAAGACGTTATGGGAGAGCGGGAGATCTTGGTAGAAGCCCTCTGATTCGGGTCTCGGTGGTGGAAGCGATCGGCCCCTTACCTATTACAGCAGTTGCACCTTGACAGCCTGAGATTATTAGACTATAGCGATGAAACGAATTTATGGCCGGACTTAGACCGCACACGTTGTGTGGCAGGGCCTTTGTCCATTTTCGGTTTTAGCAAGGAAGGAGGAAAAGATGAAAGGCACGTTGCGCAGTAAGGGGCTGAGCCCGGATGTACCACAGTACTACATCCGCCGCGCATTGATGAAATCGATGGGATATACCGATCGGGATCTTGAGAAGCCCCTTGTGGCCATTGCCAATACGTGGAATGAGATCCTCCCCGGTTCATACCATTTGAACAAGATAGGGATGGCGGTTAAGAGGGGAATCCAGGAGGCAGGTGGGATGGCAACGGTCTTTAATGTCATGGCCCCTTGCGATGGGCAGGGAGCTGGAAACGTGGGTTTCAAGTACCTGCTTCCCAGTCGAGACCTGATAGCCTCCTCTGTCGAGATGATGGTTGAGCATGCCAGCTATGATGCCCTAGTGCTGATCGGGACCTGTGACAAGATAGTCCCGGGGCTTATCATGGCAGCGGCGCGCTGTAACCTCCCGACGGTCTTAGTAACCGGGGGCTGGATGCCGGTTGGGCATTACAAAGAAGATCGATTGGACATCTCCTCAATAGGCAAGTACTTCGTTATGTACAAGCAGGGCAAGATCTCAATGGAGGAGATGAACCTTGTCGAATCGAGCACCTGTCCTGGGCCTGGTGCCTGCTCCATTATGGGAACGGCCAACAGCATGTGTATTGCTGCGGAGGCGGTTGGGCTATCACTTCCGGGAAATTCAGCCCTGTGCGCTACAGATGCCGCGCTTGAGAGACTGGCAGAAGAGGCAGGAAGAAAGGTCATGGCGCATCTGGAAAATGGCCTGAAGGCCAGGGACATCATGACAGAGGCTGCCTTTCAGAATATGGTCAAGGTCTCCTGTGCCACCAGCGGTTCGACTAATCTCGCCCTCCATTTTCCCGCCATTGCTCACGAACTGGGATATCCGTTTACCCTGGATGACTTCGACCGCATCAGCAGGGAAACGCCTGCGATCATGGAAATAAAACCATCTGACCCGCAATACGACATGGAGGACTTCAGCCGTGCAGGCGGCTTGCAGGCGGTCATGAAATCAATGGAGCAATTACTGGATGGGAGTGTGATGACAGCGAGCGGTCTGAGCCTGGCGGAGAATGTGAAGGAGGCGGAGATAAAGGACTCGGAAATTATTAGACCCCTCGATAACCCTAGAGAGAAGGAAGGTGGCTTTGCCATCTTAAAGGGAAACCTAGGGATCGGGGTAATCAAGCAGACAGCCGTCCGGCCTGAGATGTACAAGCACCGTGGTCCAGCTCGGGTCTTCGAGCAAGAGGAGGATTGTATCGATGCACTGCTAGCCGGGAAGTTCAAGGAGGGAGAGGTGCTGGTTATCAGGTACGAGGGTCCCAGGGGAGGGCCGGGGATGCGGGAGATGGTCATGGCTACCTACCTGATCGTTGAGATGGGCCTGGACAAGTCTGTGGCGCTCGTGACCGACGGGCGGTTCTCTGGAACCTCGGGGGGGCCTTGCCTCGGGCACCTATCTCCGGAAGCCATGGATGGTGGACCAATAGGCCTGATCCGAGATGGCGATATCATCGAGATCGACATCCCTGCCCGGAAGATAAATGTGGATCTGAGCGAAAAGGAGATGGCTCAAAGGAAGGAACAGTGGAAGCCACCTGAACCAAAGGTTACCCATGGATGGTTGGCTCATTTCGCAAGGCATGCTACGAGCGCGGACAAAGGGGCCTACCTCGAATAGGCGGGATCAGCAGGGAGGTATTTCAGATATACAAAGACCTCCTTGTTTCCCTTAGGACCTCTGATTGGTGACTCCGCTGTCCCGCACACAGTGAGGCCTGATTGAGAGAAAAAGGCGATAAGGTCATCAACAATCCTCTTTTGCAGGACGCTATCTCGAACAACTCCGCCCTTTCGCACCATTCCCTTGCCGGCCTCAAACTGTGGCTTAATGAGGGCAAGGATGAAGCTTTTGCCTCTTAAGAGTCTGACTGTGGCAGGGACGACTGTCCTCAGCGAGATAAATGACGTATCAATCACTGCCCCATCAATAGCCTCTTCAATTTCCAAAGTTGATAAGTGCCTGATATTGGTCCTTTCTAGAACCACAACCCGTGGATCCTTTCTCAGTGACCATGCCAGTTGTCCGTATCCTACATCAACGGCGACTACCTTTTTGGCACCATGTTGAAGGAGGCAATCGGTAAAGCCTCCAGTTGATGCGCCCACATCCAGGATGGTTAGCCCGCTCACGTCCAGGGCGAACTCCCTCAATGCCGCCTCCAGTTTTACCCCGCCTCTACTCACGTAGGGATGATCTGGACCAGTCAGATCAATGACAGCGGAGGGATTCACGAGATATCCCGGTTTATCCACCACGTTTCCATCGACCCTGACCAGACCGGCCATTATCATCCCTCGTGCCCGTTGTCGACTCACGAGCGATTCCTTTTCAACCAAGAGCTGATCAAGTCTTTTTCTGAGCTGACCCATGGTGGCTGCATAGCTTTCTGACCTCTGCTATGATCCTCTTTCCCTCGATCCTGTATTGTTCTCTTAAGAGGTCTTGGGGGCCATGCTCTATGAATTTGTCTGGAATTCCAAGGCGTTTTATTTCTACATTGGACAATCTCTGATCGGTAACGGACTCGATGATGGCACTTCCAAAGCCGCCCTGAAGCGCATTCTCCTCTACTATCAGGACCTTTCCAATTGCTGAGGCCATCTGAGGTATACGCTGGTCTAGTGGCTTTACAAATCGGCAATTGACGACCTTTATTGACTTTCCCTCCTTTTCCAGCTCGCGGGCAGCCTCGAGCGAGGGATGGACCCTGCTGCCGATGGCCAGGATGAGGAGATCTTTTCCATCAGTCAACTCCTCCACCTTGCCGATGGGGATTTCCTTGTAATCTTTGTCCAGTGCGACTCCAACACCCTTACCCCTCGGATAGCGAATAGCAACTGGGCCGTGCAGGGCAAGGGCGGTAAAGAGCATGTGTCTCAATTCATTCTCATCCCTCGGGGCCATGACCGTCATGTTGGGGATGATCCTGAGGTAAGATAGGTCGAAGATACCCTGGTGTGTAGCCCCATCTTCGCCCACTATGCCGGCCCTGTCGAGGGCAAAGATGACGGGCAGATTAGGAAGACACACATCGTGGATAATCTGGTCAAAGGAACGCTGGAGAAAGGTGGAGTAGATGGCAACTACCGGTTTAAAGCCCTCTGTCGCCAGACCTGCGGCAAAGGTTACAGCATGCTGCTCAGCGATTCCCACATCCATAAAGCGATCTGGATACACCTTGGCAAACTCGGTCAGCCCCGTCCCTTCAGGCATGGCCGCAGTAATGGCAAAGAGCCTCTTGTCCCCGGCCCCAAGCTCCACCATGGTCCGGCCAAATACCTCCGTGTAAGATGGCGGCTCTCCAGTTGATCTTTTGGTGCTTTCTCCGGTGGCTATGTCAAAGGCGCCAATCCCATGAAAGTAAGTGGGATTTTTCTCTGCAGGTGGGTAGCCCTTTCCCTTGGTTGTCAAGACGTGTACGAGGACCGGCCCGCTTAGTTGAGCCACATCCTTAAATGTCCTTATGAGGAGATTAAGATCGTGCCCCCTTATCGGGCCTATGTATCGAAATTTCAGGGCCTCGAAGAGCATGCCCGGCGTAAGGAGGCCGACCAGGGAATCCTCACTCCTCTTTAATATGGCGAATATATTCTCCCCCACACCCGGGATGGAGAGGAAGAAATTCTCCAGGTTCTTTTTGAGATGGACAAATCGGGGTTCTGATATCTTCCGGCTGACATAAGAGGAGAGGGCGCCAACACTCTTGGCTATTGACATCTCATTATCGTTCAGGACGACAATCAGATCCCTGTCGGAATGACCTGTCTGATTGAGCGCCTCAAAGGCCATACCAGCGGTCATGGACCCGTCACCGATAACTGCAATGACCTTGTTCCTGTTACCCCTGAGAGATCTGGCTGTTGTGATGCCCAGGCCGGCAGATATGGAGGTTCCCGAATGCCCAGTGTTAAATGAGTCGTATGGACTTTCTTCCTTCCTTGGAAATCCGCTTATCCCCTTATGTTTCCTTANNTTAGTGTATGGAATTTGTCCCTCCTGCCTGTGATAATCTTGTGGGCGTATGCCTGGTGACCGACATCCCAGATAATCTTATCCCTGGGGGCATGGAAGACATAGTGAAGTGCGATCGCTAACTCCACTACCCCTAGACTCGGGGCTAAGTGCCCGCCAGTGCGTGAGACTGTCTCCAAGATGAGGTCCCGTATCTCACTGGCAACTATTTCTAGATCGGCTACTTCCAGGCCCTTCAAATCAGCAGGGCTGTTAATGTGATTAAGGAGACCCCGTTTTGATTTGCTCTTTTTACGGCCCTGTTCCATCTTTTAAGTGCCTAAAATGAGCTAAGGTTAAAAGTTACAAGTGCAAATCCGGATAAGCGGGAAGAAAAAGTGCTAAATCCGAAACACGAAATTCGAAACAATATGGAATGACCGAAATCCAAAACGAAATGGTTTAATGCCCTCATTGACCCATTTAGTGAACGAATCCTGCTTGATGCGTTTAGAACATTGGAAGAGTTGGAATTTCAATTTGTTTCGGGTTTAGATATTCGAATTTCGGATTTGATAATATTATGCCTTCCTTTTAATAATGTAGCGAGCCAGGTCTCTCAATGGTTCTGCCCTCTCATTGAAGCTATTGAGGGCCTCTATTGCATGGTCGATTGATTCACGTTGAATCTGTTTTGACCGGGTAATTCCAAAGACTGATGGATAGGTAATCTTTCCCCTCTCCTCATCCCCTCCTATCTCCTTACCCATCACACTGCTGTTCCCTTCTATGTTTAAAATATCATCGGCAATCTGAAAGGCCAGCCCTATTTGTTGTCCATATGTGTTAATGGATTTTACCTCGTCCTCATTACCTCCTACTAGAATTACTCCTGCTGTAACCGAGGCGGCTATCAGGGCGGCAGTCTTATGTGTATGAATATATTCCACCATAGCAGGATCTTGGTCCTTGCCTTCAGAGCTGATATCTGCCACCTGCCCACCTACCATACCTTGGTAGCCAGCGGCCGAGGCAATCAAGTCAATCACCCTCAGTAGGGCCTTTTTCTCAACCTTTCCCTCTAACCCGTAGCGTGCCATCAGATTGAATGCGAGGGTTAGCAAACCATCTCCTGCTAGGATTGCTATGGCCTCGCCAAATACCTTATGGTTTGTTAGTTTGCCCCTCCTGAAATCATCATCATCCAGGGCCGGGAGATCGTCGTGAATCAGGGAGTAGGAATGAATGAGTTCGATCGCGCAGGCAACAGGCAAGACATGGTCGGCAGATCCTCCAACTGCCTCTGCCCCGGCTATGCATAGAACCGGCCTGATCCTCTTTCCTCCGGCAAATAGGGTGTAATTCATCGCCCTGATAACGTCCCCTGCCAGACCGGAGGGTTTGGGCATGAAGTTCTCCAATGCCTTCTCTACAAGGACCTTTCTCTCCTCAAGGTAATCTTCAATCCTTCTTGACACCTTGCGTCTCGTCCGCCTCAAATGGCTCTCTCTTAGTCCCGCCCTCACCTTTGACCAGGATGGAGACCCTTTTCTCCGCCTCTTCTAGTTTGTTAAAGCAATACCGCGATAGAGCTACCCCTTCCTCGAAGATCTTAAGTGATTCTTCGAGGGGTAAATCGCCGCTCTCGAGGCGTTTTACAATATCCTCCAGTTCCTTCATTGCATCTTCAAATCCCTTTTCTTTCATTATCTTTCCAATCTCCTGCTTAACTCAATGAGGTCTATAGGGTTCACCCTTGTCCCGTTAAGCCTGATGCCGAAGTGGAGATGGGGTCCGGTTGCCCTCCCCGTGGACCCAGATAGCCCAAGGACAGCCCCTTTTTCCACCAACTCACCACTCCGCACAAAGGCCTTACTGAGATGGAAATACATGCTGTGGATGCCACCCCCATGATCCAGGATGACGCTCTGACCGCTAAAGAAGTGATTTGCTACGAGAGCTACTGTTCCCGTATTGCTGGCCATCACTGGGGTACCTTCTGCTGCCTCAAGATCAACACCTGAGTGCGGGCTCCTTTCCATGCCGTTAATGATGCTTCTGCAACCGAAAGGGCCAACAAGCCCGCCCGCTACTGGTCTTATCCACCCTCCGCTCCAGAGTGGATAGTCATCGGACCTCAAAAGAATCTCCATTACCCTCCTGGATTCATCCCTTGCCCTTTTGAGTGTAGGGGGATCAAGCTCAACCATCTCCCTTGGGAGCGTCAAATGCCTGACACCATGGTCCTTTGAAATCACCCTGATCGCTCTAAAAAAGGGATCTTCGGTATCGCCCAGGCTGATTTCAAGTTTATACCTCCCTGGCCTTGTCGTCAAATCTGCCCCGATAAAGCCTGACCACATGCCATTTTTCTTATCGTTGACCAAGGCGATTTTTTTCCCCATCCAGATTATCTGAGGCTTAGCTTCGCCCTTTTCCCGTATGGTTAAAAGGCTTACTTCACCTTGCCCGATTTTGGATGGCCTCACCGTAATATCGAGCCCACTTGAAGGGGAGGCATTAGCGGTTGATAGGAGTAAGAAAAACAGGATTGCTACGGGTAAATGAATTCCTCTTATCATCGAGGGCAAACTACTCTCCCTGATCAGTCTTTTGTACCAGGGAGCCGATAGTACCCCTGGCAAGGACAGTCTTGATCTCATCGCCAGTCTTTACCTGTGCGGAGTCCTTAATGATATTCATCTCAGGTACCTTTCTGGTGATACTGTAACCCCTCTTTAAGATGGAGAGTGGATTTAGCGAATCAAGCCTATCCCTCACGGAGTGAATATCCCTTTTTTTCCTATCCAGGTAGAGGGCCAAGGCTTGCGCAAGAGAGCGGTTATGAAAGGCCCACTCCTGAGACAGCATAGGTATAGTACGAGCGGGGCTGTTCAACATGAGTGTATTATTGAGCGCCTCGAGGCGCCTTAGACCCCCACTGATGCAGGCCCCCCCGGTTCTAACTAAGCGGCTGTAAATCTCGTCAAGCCTGAGCCAGGTATCAGCAAGATCGCGCCTTGGATCCCTCATTCGAGAGCAGAGGTTTTTTACCCTATGACGGATTCTATCCACAATGCCATGGAGGGCTATCTCAAGTCTGGAGGAGAGGCTTCTAAGATCTCTCTCGAGGGTCTCTTTCTCCCGGACAACCAGCTCTGCGGCACCTGATGGCGTAGGCGCCCGGAGATCAGCCGCCAGATCAGCGATTGTCAGATCCACTTCGTGACCAACTGCGGAGACAACAGGAATGAGTGAACGCCTTATTGCATATGCTACCTCCTCCTGATTAAAAGGCCACAGGTCCTCCAATGAACCGCCACCCCTTGTCAGGACAATGACATCGACATCCAACTCCCTGTTGACTATGTCAAGGGCCTCTACGATATCCCCTGCGGCCTCATCTCCCTGGACCCTGACCGGGACTACGGTTACATCCAGGTTCGGCGTTCTTCGATACGAAATCCTCAGAAAGTCTCTTATTGCTGCGCCCGTAGGCGAGGTTACCACGGCAATCCTTCTCGGCAAAAAGGGGATAGGTCTTTTCTTCTCCTCATCAAACACCCCCTCCAGGGATAGTTTCTTCTTAACCTGTTCAAATGCAGCAGCAAGAGCGCCCACACCAAGAGGTTCTAGGTAATCGAGAATGAGCTGATATTCTCCCCTGGGTTCATATACACTTATCCTGCCCCTGGCGATTACCTTCATCCCATCTTCTGGGGTGAATTTGAGATAATGGGCCTGCATCTTGAACATAATTGCCCTTATCTGGGCATTTTCGTCCTTGAGGCTCATGTAATAGTGCCCAGAGGAAGGTGAAGCGAAGTTTGAAATTTCCCCTTCCACCCAGACAAGATCAAACCCCTCCTCAAGGAGAGATTTTATTTCGGCAGTGAGGGTAGTGACCGTGTAGATCCTTGGCGGCTGAAAGGGTAAGTCCATAGTCCTCGTTTCTCGTCGCTGGCTGGTCATTGCTCGTTTTCGTCCCTCGTTTCCCGTTTAAAACCAGTAACGAGTAACCGGCACTCAAAACTCAAGGCTCTTGGGAGCTCTGGGAAAGGGGGTCGCATCCCTGATATTGGAAAGCCCGGTTGCAAACTGGACGAGGCGTTCAAAGCCAAGACCAAAACCAGAGTGGATGACTGTACCGTACTTTCTGAGGTCCAAGTACCACCAGTAATCGGCTGGGTCTAGATTCATCTCTTTTATCCGGCTGAGGAGGGTTTCGTAATCATCTTCCCTCTGACTGCCTCCGATAATCTCCCCGACCCTTGGGAGAAGGACATCCATGGCCTTTACTGTCCTGCCATCTTCATTTACCTTCATGTAAAAGGGTTTTATCTCCTTTGGATAGTCAGTTACCACTACTGGCCTCTTAAGAACAACTTCGCACAGGTACCGCTCGTGTTCTGACTGGATATCTTTTCCCCACTCTACGGGAAATTCGAACCCTTCCCTGACCTCAGATAGTATCTCTATTGCCTGTGTGTAGGTAAGGCGCTCAAAGGATTTAGTAGTGGTATGGTCAATTGTCTGTATAAGATCTCTGTCAAAAGAGCGGTTAAAGAAATCTAAGTCCTCCTTACAGTTCTTCAGGATGTAGGCAAGGATACTCTTAATTAACTCCTCTGCAAGATCCATGCTTTCCTTGAGGTCATAGAATGCCATCTCAGGCTCTACCATCCAGAACTCCGCTAAGTGTCTGTAAGTGTTTGAGTCCTCTGCCCTAAAGGTGGGGCCAAAGGTGTAGACATCACCCAGGGCAAGGGCATAGACCTCTGCTTCTAACTGACCACTGACCGTTAAGTTGGCTGGTTTACCAAAGAAATCCTTTGCAAAATCAACCTTACCGTCCTCGATGCCTTGGAGGTCGAGGTTAGTCACGTTGAACATCTCACCGGCGCCCTCACAGTTGCTACCCGTAATGATGGGGGAATGAAGATAAATAAAGCCCCTTTCCTGAAAAAAGGTGTGTATCGCATAACTCAATGCATTCCTGACCCTAGCCACTGCCCCGAAGGTATTTGTCCGTGGCCTCAAGTGGGCTATTGTCCTGAGGTATTCAAGGGAGTGCCTCTTTTTTTGTAGTGGATAGGTATCCGGATCAGCCCATCCCATTGGCTTTACATCTATGGCCTGGACCTCAACCTTTTGCCCCTTGCCTGGTGATTCAACGAGGACTCCCTTGACAATAACTGAGCAGCCCGTTGTCAGTTTCGAGATCTCCGTAGCGTAATTAGGCAATTTGTCGTCAGCCAGTACCTGAATATTCCTTATGGTAGAGCCATCATTTATCTCGAGAAATGAGAAGCCTCCTTTTGAATCTCTCCTGGTCCTCACCCAACCCATCACGGTCACTTCTGATCCAAGATCAGTTGACTCCAGGAGCTCTGCTATTTTCTTTCTTCTCATCATCCTCGGATTGATTTTTCCTCGAATTCTCTCATAAATGCAACGAGAGCCCTTACACTGTCTAATGTAACAGCATTGTATAGAGAGGCCCGACAGCCTCCCACAGAGCGATGGCCTTCGAGGGCATGGAATCCGTTTCTGATCGCCTCATCGAGAAACCTTTGTCCTAGTTCTTCATTGGGCAAGCGGAAGGTGACATTCATCGCGGAACGACTGCCGTGCTCTACTATACCCTGATAGATCTCGCTCTTATCTATGACCTCATACAGCAATAAGGCCTTCTCCTTGTTTACCTTCTCCATTTCTTCCAGCCCGCCTATGGTTTCCTCTAACCACCTGAGCACCAGGCCTATGACGTAAATGGCGAATGTTGGAGGAGTATTGAAAAGGGATTTAGTATTGCTGGCGGTCGTGTATCTGAGCACGGTTGGCAGGTTATCGGGAACCCTCTTGAGCATATCCTCCCTGATGATTACCATGGCTACCCCTGCCGGGCCGATGTTCTTTTGGGCGCCTGCGTATATCAGTCCAAATGGTGTTACATCAAAGGGACGGCTCATTAAATCAGAGGACATGTCTGAGATCAACGGAACGCCATGTCCATCGGGGAATCGTTGCCACTGAGTCCCCACTATGGTGTTGTTCGAGGTAAAATGGACATAGGATGCCTGTCCGTCCACTGTGTACTCAGTGGGGATATAAGAAAAATTTCTATCCTCAGAGGTGGCAATGATCCTCACCTCTTTTCCTTGGATCCTGGCCTCTCTAATGGCCTTTGTGGACCAGGGGCCTGTACTGATATAGTCCACCGGTCTGCCGGGAAGGCTAAGGTTCATGGGGACCATGCAGAATTGCAGGCTTGCACCCCCCTGGAAGAAGAGCACATGGTACTCATTGCCTAATCCCAGTAATCGCCTCGTCCTCGCAATGGCACCATCAATAGTCTCCTCGAACAGACTTGAGCGATGGCTTATTTCAGTAATTGACATGCCTGACCCGTGGAAATCGAGAAACTCCTCCTGTATCTCCTTTAGAACTGGCAACGGCAGTGCTGCGGGGCCCGAATTGAAATTGTGGACCCTTTCTTGCGCCCTGAACTCCCTTCTTGATAGTGCCCGTTGGGGGTTTTCAGTCAAGATATCGCTCCATCATTTGAGTGACAGTCCTCAGACCCTCGGGGTCTTTCTCATACGGTGGTCTGCCATCCAGATCTGCCTCGATAATAGTCTCATTAAAGGGCAAGAAACCGAGGAATTCAAAGCCATTCATATTTCTGAGCAGGAAATCCCTATCCCTTTTTGATCTAATCTTGTTCCCAACAATGAGGAGATTCTTGATTCCCAGTTCATCAGATAGTCTTCTTATGTGACGAGCAGTTTCAATGCTCCTGGTTCCTGGTTCAACGACTACGATCATCTTGTCAACAGCCCGGGCTGTTCCCCTGCCCAGGTGTTCAAGGCCGGCCTCCATATCCAAGACCACGACCTCGTTTCTGACAAGGATTAAATGGGTGACAAGGACCTTCAAGAGTACACTTTGAGGACAGATACAGCCACCTTCTGCTGCCTTTACCCCCCCCAAAACCATCAGCTTTACGCCATCAACATTGATGGACAGTTTTTCCGGTAAGTCATTTACCGTGGGATTCATCTTGAAGAAGCCCCCCATGGTACCGATTTTCGTCTCGGTCCTCTCTTCGATGAGGGATTTCATCTCGGAAATGGGCGTTATCTCAGAGGCGTTTTTCACACCAAGGGCCTGAGCAAGATTTGCGTCGGGATCCGCATCAATGGCCAGGACCGATTTCCCTTTCAGCTGCAGACATCTTATCAGGAAGGCCGCAAATGTTGTTTTGCCAACTCCGCCTTTACCGCTAATGGCGATTTTCATGATCGTCCCTTGTCCTTTATGTGGTAGTTCGCATACTCTTGCACTAGCTGGCCTTTGCTATGAGCGGATAAACAATCCTGCTGGTGAGCTCAGAGATATCCTCGGCAGAGAGTATGTCCTTAATCGAGCTATCAAAGAGGATTGTCCCATCCGAGGGAAATTCCTGATCTCCTTTCCAGATCACAAGGGTAACGGGTATCTTGGGTAAGGCCTGTATCAGAACGGAGATATCACCAAGGGATGTCGTACGAGCTCCAAAGAGTTCCCTGGCCAGGACGGGCAATTGATCAGGTCGGTTACCAAAGGCATTGATCATTGGATATGTAACCCTTCTCTTGAAGGCATCTACATAGAATCGTGCACAAGGGATATCCTGATACGCAATCAACTCTCCGGTTAGATGTCCTCTCTCGGATCCGTTCATGTAATGGAGGATCAGGACTCTTTCCTTTATCGGAACCTCTTCATTTGAATCTCCGTAGAATAGCAAATCCGGCCAGCTGATGGTAATCGTCTGATTTAGAAACCGAAGCCTCATAGTTGTTGATTCACTTTTTTCCTCCCATAGCGCACCACTCAGTCGGCACACATGAAGCGGATTCCTCTTGCCAAGTTCGTTTTTTGCTATCTCGAAGGCCATATTGTAGTCGTTTATCCTTGCCATTGGTTGTGGCTTTTAAAATTGTCTCAATTTTGCTATAAATAAAATGATCGCACGGGCGATCTCAGAAATCATTGCAGAGTTCTAAGCTTATCATATCTAAGTAAAAATAAAGAAAAAGTCAATGATATTGCCATGAGCAAGAAGGGCAAAAGGGGTCGCACTGATCTTAACAAGCCGTTCGAGGCCTTGGCGAGCGGCCTTCAGGCCTCTGATAGAAAGGCAGGGCCTGTTTCATCCCCCGGTTTGGCCGATACTATAACGGAACAGACCGACGAGGATCTCTTTAAGCTCGCGATGAAGGACGTTGTCCCGTTAAAGGACAATAGAAGGAAGAAGATCGTGAGGTCTCCGGTGAGCATAGAGAAGTCATCTGATGGGTTGCCTGGGCACAGAAAGAAGGTGAGAGAAGATCTCGCATGCCTGGTTAGAGAATCAGCAGCCTGGGATATCTCTTTCAGTGATGAGTACATGGAGGGGGCGGTTTCAGGCGTAGGCTCCAAGATCATGAAAAGACTCAAAAGGGGTGAATTTTCCATTCAAGACTATATTGACCTTCATGGCTTGACCAAGAGAGAGGCAGAAACAGTCGTCAATAGCTTCTTGGTCCAGAGCTATCAAAAGGGCGTAAGGTGTGTGCTTATTGTGCATGGAAGGGGACTGCGCTCAGCTGGCCATCAGCCGGCCATAAAGACGGAGCTCCCGGCCTGGTTTAAGCGGGGAATCTTGAAGAAAATAGTCCTGGCCTTTGTAACCGCTCGTCCCTGTGACGGGGGAGCGGGTGCAGTATATGTGTTATTGAAGAAGAGATGATCTTACCGCTGGCGAGTCGCTAGTACTATGGTGATAGTAGCACTTACAGGTGGCATCGGGAGTGGAAAGAGCACTGTGGCAGGGATGTTTAAGGATGAGGGGGCGCATGTGATTGATTTTGATTGCCTTGCCCGCCGTGTCGTGGAGCCTAATAAACCTGCCTGGAGGGATATAGTCGACTACTTTGGCCCTCAGATCCTATCGTCAGATGGAACAGTGAATCGTTCTGCCCTTGCAAAGATTGTCTTTTCTGATGATAAGCGCCGAAAGGTCCTAGAAGGCTTTACCCATCCCAGGATCTTTGAGGAAGAGGACGCCTTGATTAAGGCTATTAAAAGGAAAGACCCGTGTTCTGTTGTCATTGTGGATATTCCACTCTTATTTGAACTGGACTTACGTGACATGTTTGATAAGGTTATTCTTGCATATGTGCCGAGAGCGATACAGATCAGGAGAGTACTAAAGAAGGGCGCCCTCGGAAGAGAAGAAGTAGAAGGAAGACTGAACGCCCAGATACCTATTGAGGAGAAGAGATCCCTCTCAGATTATATCATACATAACGAGGGCAGCCTCAAGGATACCAGGGGTCAGGTCAGGGAGATAATCCGTGAATTAAAGGAGTTGGCAACAAGGAAGGGAGGAGAGTCAAATTGTTGTTAACGAGCGGAAGAGAGACCCATGAGGTAGGGGACGTTATAGTTCAGGAGGGCAGTCACGGATCCGCTGTCTATCTTGTAAGTTCTGGAAAGGTGGAGATTAGCAAGATGGTGCAGGGCAAAAAGGTCGTTCTGGATATACTCGGTCCTGGGGATATATTTGGTGAGATGAGTTATCTTGATCCGGCCCCCAGATCCGCTACTGCGATTGCGCTTGAGGATACAGTCTTGGAGTTGGTGGACAGGGATTTTTTGGATAGGGAATTCAATCAGATATCCTCAGACTTCAGGGGGATCATTTGCAGCGTCGTAAGGAGGATGAGAAAGACCACTCAGAGCCTTGCTTACTCCCCTCGGCGCAGCGAGGAGAGGGCGAGGGCAAAGATCAAAGTCTCCTTTAAGCAGACAGGTGATTTCGCTAGGGCCTACATTGATAATATTGGCAGTGGGGGACTATTTATCAAGACAACGGAGACCTTGCCTGTAGGGGCCCTTGTGGATTTAGAATTCAATCTGCCACAGACCGATCAAATACTCCGCTCCAAGGCTCGGGTGATCTGGACAAGACCTGAGAGTATGAGCACCGAAAAGCTGCCCCCGGGCATGGGAACTGAGTTTATTGACATGGACACTGAGGACAGAAAGCTGCTCAAGAGGTATCTGGGATTAGTTCAATTAGCCTGAGTTCCCGTTCTTTGAAGGCGGCGATCGTGATTAAGGCCGTGCATAGCCATAGCCCCCTTTTCGCCCCGTGAATTTCATGCCCTTCTCAAGAATAACACCCCTATATCTGGAGGACACGCCACCCTGATGGGGACGAAAAAAGTTCCCACCCCCTTTGTTATGAAGGTACAGCGGTGTTGTGTTTCTCTGATGAAGCCAGAGGAGCACCTATATTTCGGGGAACAGGGGATCCACGGTGCCCAGTTGATAAGAGGTATCCTGATCTGGCCTCCGTGGGTATGCCCAGACATTACAAGCCTAATTCGTTCATCTCCCCTGAGCTGGAGGTTAACATCGGGGTTGTGGGAGAGCATGATAATCACGGACCCAGGGCTGAGGTTTGTCGTGGCCTTGGAGGGGTCTGACGGCCCTTCCCAGAAGTCATCGACACCAGCTAGTGCCAAACCATTGTCCAGGTCAATGCCCTGATTATCCAGAATCGCAACTGGAGGCCTTGATAGGTTTCTTCGCACAAGACCTGCATCCGTCCAGTGGTCATGGTTGCCCAGAACCGCGTAAACCCCAAGTGGCGCCCTCAATTTCTGCAAGGCATCGAACACATAAGCCCCTTTCTCGACGTTTTCACGGCTACGGCTGTAGGCACCATCCACATAGTCGCCCAAGAGGGTTATGAGATCGGGGCTCTCCTCGTTAACCATGCCAACGGCTTGAAGTATATCCTCCCTCGTAGTGAACGCGCCGGCATGGAAGTCGGACATTACTCCGATCTTGAGTCCATCAAGCCTTTTTGGTAACCCAGCCAGTGGAACGTCTACATAGACTTTCTCAAGCCTTTTGGAAGAGAAGTATCCGACCCCGCCGGTGATGGCCAAGCCAGAATACATGATGGCTCGAATCCACGCACGCCTGGTGAGCCTAATGGTCATCAATGAACACCTTTCCCTCAGCCTGCAAATTGCACTATATCCNNAGCCCTCAGGACTTAGTGCTGAGTGAGCAAGAACGGCCCGATAACTTTGGAGAATACGTGAGCGCAATTGCGAATCGAAGCACTTAGTTGGGCTCAGAAGTATAGTGTGAAAGGCGTTGGGAGTCAACTAAGGGCAGGATACAGGCAGGGCCACCTCATTGTCGAACCGAACCTATTGGTTTTAAGCTCATTTGTTGGTAAGGGATATTTCCCTTTTAAGTGACCAGATATATTCTCGAGTAGTCTACGGTAAAGTTCATCATTCTTCCGGGGTCCATGATAAATGCAAGGA
>JABAOC010000210.1_pt1 | contig 40350 bp, 37 predicted proteins | sample 7062161 | NCBI WGS metagenome assembly JABAOC01 (sample SAMN14538625, study PRJNA623070) | marine sediment metagenome | biome: marine biome [ENVO:00000428]; feature: marine pelagic biome [ENVO:01000023]; material: deep marine sediment [ENVO:00002113] | place: India: Gulf of Khambhat ... | reverse complement strand
GCAGGGCGGCTGCGCCGGCCGCGCGCTCCGAATTACGCTCGGCGGCACCTGCGGCTCCCGACGTGGCGCGCGAAACTTCGCGAGCTTCTCTTCCGCCAACCACGCGAGATCTTGCGCCGCCTGCAACTGGTGGCCCTCAGCACCCGGCCTCGGGAACTCTTCCTCGATAGCTTGACCCCGGTATGCGGCAGATCGGTTGTCAGGAGGCCGTCACGGGTTGCCGGCCAAGCGCTCGAGCTAGTGTGGGAGGCGCTGGGGGCCCTACGAGCGTAACTCGTGGGCGGCCGAGACGGTGCTACGCTTTCCACACGCATACGCGAGCGGTGAAGCTCGAGGGCCCCCAAGCCGACCCGCCGGGCAAGGAGCCAATACCCCGGATGGCCAAACTCAATCACCTTACTGCTGAAAACGCACTCCAGTATTAGCTTTCCAGTAAGAGGCACAAAGACGGGAGGGGGCGTGGCCGACGCCAGGTGGCGTACGATCGAGCACACCGCCGATCTCGGTCTCGAGGTCGAGGCGCCGACGCTGGAACTGCTGTTCGTTGGCGGCGCGCACGGGCTGGCCGGCGTGCTGCTGGGCGACGAGATCGGGGCCGCAGGGGGCGCGACGGGCACAGAGACCGAGTGGCGAGAATTGGCCCTCGAGGCCCCGGACCGCGAGGCGCTGTTCGTCGACTGGCTGCGGGAACTGCTCTACATCCAGATCTCGCAAGGGCTGGTCTTCAAGACGGCTGAGATCGTTGAGCTGCGGGATGACCGGCTCGTGGCGCGGGCCGGCTTCGCGCCACCTGGGGAGCCGGTGGAACGTGAGTTGAAAGGCGTGACGTACCACGACCTCGAGGTGAGCCGGCGCGGCGACGCCTGGTTCGCCCGGATCGTGTTCGACCTGTGAGGTAACCGTGGCGGTCGAAGGCTACAAGCTCGAGCGGATCGACGACTATCGCTGGCGTGTCCCGAAGACGGGCCCGATGCTCACCGACGGGCTCGTGTTCGCCGACGACGAGCTGATACCGCATATCCAGGGCGACAAGAGCCTGCAACAGGTCGCGAACGTCGCCTGCCTGCCCGGAATCCAGGGCCCCTCCATCGCCATGCCCGACATCCACTGGGGCTACGGCTTCCCCATCGGAGGTGTCGCCGCCTTCGATCTCGAGAAGGGTGTCATCTCGCCGGGCGGTGTGGGCTACGACATCAACTGCGGGGTGCGCTTGCTCCGCTCCGACATCACTGCCGACGAACTGCGGCCGCGACTCGCCAGGTTGATGGACTGCCTGTATCAGAACGTGCCGTCCGGGGTCGGGGCCTCACGCTCAGACCTCAAGCTCAACCGGGCGCAGGTGACCCAGGTGTTGCGCAAGGGTGCAGCCTGGGCGGTGGAGAACGGCTACGGCTGGGCCCAGGACCTCGAGCGAATCGAGGCGGACGGTGCGCTGGCCGGGGCCGAGCCCGAGTACATGTCGCAGCGCGCGCTCGAGCGCGGCCGCGCTCAGGTCGGCACGCTGGGCTCAGGCAACCACTTCATAGAGATCGGCTACGTCGGCGAGGTCTACGACGAACGGGCCGCGGCGGCGTTGGGTCTGTGGCAGGGCACTGTCACCGCCTTCATCCACTCGGGATCGCGTGGCCTCGGGTACCAGGTGTGCGACGACTACTTGAAGACGATGCTACGCGCATCGGAGAAGTACGGGATCGCGCTGCAGGACCGCCAGCTTTGCTCAGCGCCGTTGAGATCGGACGAGGCAGTGCGCTACCTGGGCGCGATGCGCGGTGCCGCGAACTATGCGTTCTGCAATCGACAGATGATGGGGCATCGAGTGCGGGAGGTGTTTGAGGAGACGCTGGGCCAGAGCGCCGAGCGCCTCGGATTGCGTCTCGTCTACGACGTCGCTCATAACATCGCCAAATTCGAGACCCATACGGTGAACGGGCGCGAGAAGGAATTGTGTGTCCATCGTAAGGGTGCGACCCGCGCTTTCCCGCCGGGCCACCCGGAAATACCGGTAGCATACCGCGAGGTCGGTCAGCCGATCTTTATACCGGGCGACATGGGACGCTACAGCTATGTACTGGTGGGCACGGAGGGTGCGTACCGGGAGACGTTCGGCTCGACCTGTCATGGGGCCGGTCGCATGATGAGCCGCAAGCAGGCGAAACGGACGGCGAAGGGCAGGGCCATCGTGCGTGAGTTGGAGGACGCGGGAATCCTGATCCGGGCGGCCTCGCGGGCGACGGTGGACGAGGAGATCTCGGAAGCTTACAAAGATGTCAAGGATGTCGTGCAGGTGGTTCACCGGGCGGGTATTGGGAAGATGGTCGTACAGCTCAAACCGCTTGGTGTGTTGAAGGGATAGCCGATGACTGATTTCAAGAGGGTACTAGCGGCGACCGACGGCAGTGAGCATGGGCTGAACGCGGTGGTGACCGGCGCGGCCTGGGCGGCCCGTGCCGGCGCGAGCCTCGAGGTCGCCACCGTCGTCGAGGTACTGTTGCTGCCGCCGGAGTACGCGCCGCCGGGCGTCGAGCCGGCGGAGTACGAGTTGGCTTTTGTGAGGGATGCGCGTGAGAAGGCCGAGAAACAGGCCGAGGAAGCGGGAGCCGTCGGGGTCCCAGTACACGTGCGCGCCGGCCTGACGCCGCAGCTCGTGAATCGTATCGCCGATGAGACGGATTCCGATCTCATCGTCATAGGCGCGAGCCCGCAACCGGCTCGCGGTAGCCTCGTGGGTTCAACCGGTCGCCGCACGTTATATCTCGCTCAGCGGCCGGTGCTTTTGGCCAGCGAGGCCCGACGCGAACCGTTCCGGCGCGTGCTCGTCGCGGTCGATCTGTCGGAGATGTCCGGCCCCGTACTGGAGGCTGCCTGGGCCCTGGCCGAGGCCGACGGGGCGGAGCTCCGTGTCCTCTACGTGCTCGAGCCGCTCCCCCTGATGCTGGCTAAGGCGGCTTCGATCGATGAGTCGGAGCGGCTACGTCATGGCCGCGAGCAGATGGAAGCGGTCCTCGAGGGCACCGGCCTGCTGGGCGAGGATTCCGTGCAAGCCCGGATGAGAGAGGGGCGCGCGGGACACGAGATACTAGAAGAGGCGCAAGGTTGGGATGCCGATCTCGTCGCAGTCGGCACGCACGGGTTCGGCTTCTTCGATCGGCTACTGCTGGGCAGCACGCCACTTTACGTGTTGCGGCACGGGCAGCGGGCGACGCTCATCGTACCGCGTCGTGAGGCCGGCGATTAGCCTCCTGCGAGATGGGGGATACTATGCAAGGGTTGCAGCGCCTGCTCGCAGCGACGGATGCCAGCGAGCACGGTCTGAGGGCGGTTGTGACCGCGGCCGCCTGTGCTCGCCGCTCCGGTGCCAGCCTGGATGTGGTCAGCGTGCTCGAGACGCGGCTGCTGCCGTTCGCGATCAAGGCCACCGACTATCATGAGAAGTTTGGCGAGGAACTGCATCGCAAGGTGGTCGCCCAGGCCGAGGAGGCAGGCGCCTCCGATGCACCCGTCCATGTGCGTAGCGGCCTCGCGGCTCCGCTGATCACGAAGCTGGCTGAGGAGTTTGGAGCCGACCTGGTTGTGGTCGGGGCACATCCGAGGCCGGCGGTGGCTCGCTTCCTCGTGGGATCGACCGCCGAACGCGTCATCCGCCTCGCTCACAGCCCGGTGCTAGTGGCGACCGAGGGGCGCCGCGAGCCGTTCGAACGGATCCTAACGGCGATCGATCTGTCGCGCCAATCGCGACGGGTCCTGGAGCTTGCAGCAGCGCTCGCGCAAGCAGATCAGTCTGAAATCCGTGCCCTCTACGTTCAGGACAGGCTGACACCGATGCTGCTGGAAGCAGCGCTCTTCGATGAGCACGAGCAACGCCACCACGCGCGAAATCAGTTCGAGCTGATACTCTCCGAGGTTAGCTTGCCCTCCGAGTTGATGGTGAGCCGTGAGATCCGCGAAGGACACGCTGGACACGAAATACTGCACGAAGCGCAGACTTGGAACGCCGACTTGATCATGCTGGGGACGCACGGCTTTGGCTTCTTTAACAGAATGCTGCTGGGAAGCACGTCGACCTACGTTCTGCGGCATGGGGAGTGCGCGACGTTAGTAGTGCCGCGGCCGGAAGAGGCTGAATGAGCTCGACGTAGCCCTCGCCACCTCTTGAGACCTTTCGCTGGCGATGGAGATGGAGCGGCGAACTAGGTCGCGTCAGGCTCTTTTCGTAGCTCGTACAACTGAACGTGCTCGATATCGAGCTCGTCTGTCCAGCGACCGAGCACGAAGCCGGCACCGATCTGGTAGACGATGAAGCGAGTCGGAGTCTCCACGACACCGAGCATCACGCCGTCCGGGTCGAACACCGTCCACTTCGGTCGGCTCGCGCCCGGCTTTCGGTACTCCTGGACCCAGAGGTTGCCGGCGGCGTCTACCAGTACGTCCTGGTACGCGGGCATGGTCTCGGGGAAGGGAACTTCCGCAAGTATGCTCTCCATGAAACGGCGCTCCTCCTGGTCATCTATCCCCTCGAGCTGGGCTTCGACGTAGCTGCGGATGTGCGCCGGTGTGACTTGCGTCGCTATGTGGGTTTTCCTGACTGATCGCAAGAGCTTGCCTGATAGCGAGTAGTAGGCGACCTGGTAGGAGGCGCCGGTGCCGAAGAAGAAACCGTCGCGCCATGGGGCGGTGTGCGTCGACCGACCGAATGGGAGGGGCATAAGATCGATGTGCTCGCCCAGGGCGGCGACGAAGAACTCGGCTCCTGCGTAACGGCCTGCCGTATCTGCAAGAACGCCTTCCCCATCAAAGACCAGGTGAAAGATCGTGTCGCGGTAGACTCCAGTAGTGAGCGGGCGCTCCGTGAAGAAGCGTTGTGTGCCAATGAGCAGCAAGCCAGCCCCGAGTACGGCGGGATGGACGTGGCTTGGCGGAGCATGACTCAAGTCCCGCAGAACGAAGCCGCGGGCGAACCGGCCATCGGCATCGAAGACCGAAATCCGACGATTCGGCCAATCGTATGCGAGCACTGAATCGCCCGCCGACGCGCCCAGCCAACTGAGGCCCCCGAATTCACCGGGTCCGCCGCCTCTGCGCCCGGCCGAAGTCAGGTAGGCCCCCGAAGGGTCGTAGTAGCGAAGCTCGTTCGTTCCGGAGTTCGCGACGACCAGGCGGCCGTCGCTGAGTCTTATGGCACCGGCCACCCGGAAAAGCTGGTAGTGCGGGTCGCCGTCCAGAACACCGATGTCCACCGCTGGTCGTTCAGACAGGCGCCAGCCACGTCCTTCGGACCACCTGGGGCGCGTGTTTTCGACGATCTGGACTCCCGCGCTGTCACGGAAGATGGGCTCCGGCGTGCGTTGGGTCTCGCTGCCGCAGGCCGTGAGCAGTGCGACTGAAAGGCCGCAGATTGACTGGCGCCAGTGGTATGCGGACATGACGTGCCCCTTTGCCGGCGGTGGTTGGGAGGGGCTCGCCTGGGCGGCGCCACTGCACGGGGTCGCTTCTTAGACGGGCCGGAGAAGGAGAACCGTTGGGTCCCGGATCAGCGCCCCTTGAGCTTGTAGAGCTGAACGTGCTCGACATCCAGTTCGTCGGTCCAGCGGCCGAGGACGAAATCGGAACCGATCTGGTAGACCTGAAGCCCCGGTGGAGTTTCCACCTCGCCGAGCAGAACGCCCTGCGGGTCGAAGACGGTCCAGCGTGGCTGTTCATCCCCCGGCCGTCGATACTCTTCTACCCAGAGGCTACCTTCGTCGTCGACGATCAGTCGTTCGTAGGCGGGCATCGTTTCCGGGAATGGCATGTCGGCAAACATCCGCTCCCAGAAGATCCTCGTGTTCTCGTCCTCCTCTCGGAAGTGTTCTACTTTCCAGCGCTCGATGTCCTCTGCCGTGACGCTGACGTTTTGCTGTGTCTTGCGGATGAGTCGCTGTAGCTCGCCGCTGGCGTCGTAGCGGGCGATCTCGTAGATGTCGGAAGCGCCGAAGTAGAACGCGTCGGCGAAAGCGGCGGCGACCGGGGCGCGGCCGAATGCTCTCGTGCTGGCCGTCATGCTCCCTTGCTCGGACTTCACGTACCACTCGGGACCCGGGAACCAACCCATGGAGTCGATCAGCGCCCCCTCGGGATCACAGCGCAGGTAGAGGATGGAATCGCGTCTCAGGCCACCTTCGGTGTGGGGACTGAAGAACATCGTTCGGGCCCTGATCAACAGCGAGCCGTCGGCAAACGGCGCCACCAAGCTGGGCGATGACTTGCCTCCGGTCAGGGTCTGGAGCTGAAAAGACCGCACGAACCCTCCGCTGGGATCGAAGAAGGAGATCCGATCATTGCGGGCGTCGTAGGCGAGCAAGGAATCGTCCGCCAGTACCCAGACATCGGCGAGCCCCTGGAATTCTCCCGGACCTCCCCCTTTCCGCCCCGCGGCACCTTTGAACTTGCCCTTACCGTCGTAGAACCTGAGCTCGCTCGAGCCGGCGTTGGCCACGACGATACGGCCATCGCTCAGCCGGCGGGCGTCGTAAGCCTCATAGAGCTGGTATTTTGGGTCGCCCTCGAGCTCGCCGATGGAGAGTACCGGCGTCTTGGACAACTCCCAGCCCTCGCCCTCCGCCCAGGACGGGGCCGTGTTCTCGACGATTTGAATTCCCGCACTGTCTCGTATCACCGCGCCGCCAGAGCCGGCGCCCTCACCGCCGCAGGCGGCGAGCGTAACGAGAAGGGCCGTGCAGGCGCTAGTTGCGCCGTGCCGGCCGGGCAGAGCGACTCGATAAGAGTGCCAATATCCAATAATCATCCCAAGACCTACCCTTTTAGCAGCTCGTACATCTGGACGTGCTCGACGCCGAGTTCATCGCGCCAGCGCCCCAGCATGAAGTCTGAGCCGATTTGAAAAATCCGAAAGCGCGGCGGCGTCCCTACGATCCCCAGCATCGTACCGTGGGGATCGAACACGGTCCAGCGAGGTTGTTCGTCGCCGGGTCGCAGGTATTCCGATACCCAGAGGTTATCCTCCGCGTCTGTCTTGAATTCCCCGTAGGCGGGCATGACATCGGGCCACGGCATGCGTGCGTACATGCGCTGGCGGATCTGCCTTCTTCGCTCGTCGCGCGCCCTGGCGAGACTCTGTTGTGTGAACAGCTCAATGTCCTCCGGCGTCACCTCGAGACTATTCCGATCCAACCGAATTATGCGCTGCAGCCTTCCATCGATCGTGTGGTAGTCGATCTCATAGGAGTCCGAGCTGCCGTAGTAGTAACCTGCGCCCTGGACCGTTGCCTGCGACACATGGCCGAAGGGCACGCCGCCGCCCAGCCAGCCGTCGCTCTCCTGGACTGAATACGATTCGGCGCCTTGGTAACGGCCCAGCGTATCGAGCAGGGCACCCTCCATACTGCAACGGACGTAGAGGGTAGTGTCTCGACGCAGGCCGGGCTCTCGCTCGCCGACGAAGAACTGTTCGAGAGCCACGAGTAGCGAGCCGTCGGGGAAAGGAGCGACGAGGGTCGGGAAGCCGCCTATCTGGTCGATGAAATGGAGGTCGAAGGCCCGGACGAAGCGGCCGAGTGAATCGAAGACCGAGATTCGCCGGAGTCGGTAATCGTAGACGATTATCGAATCGGCGGCTAAACGCTCGATCCAGAGAATGTCCTGGAACTCACCCGGGCCGCTGCCCTTACGGCCGGTCGATGAGAGGAAAGTCCCTAACGCGTCGTAAAAGCGCAGCTCGCTGGTGCCGCCGTTCGCCACTACGATGCGGCCGTCGCTGAGCTCGAGGGCGCCGGCGACTTGGAAGAACTGGTATGCGTCGTCACCATCGACGACCCCGATATCGAGCGTAGGCGACTCGGCGAGTCGCCAGCCGCCCCCGTCCGGCCACTGGGGACCCGAGTTCTCGACGATCTCGATGCCGGCGCTGTCCCTGACCTCGGGGCCTGAGTGGGAAGCCGGGCCTGTGTCGCAGGCGGCCGGTGCCAGGGTGAGCAGAAGAATTAGCGGCTGTCTGATCGTAGGGTCGGTCATCGTGGCTCTAGGGTTCCACCGACGGCAGGAACTGTCGCACTGTCGTCTCTAACCATGATAGACGCGCGAGGCGACCGAAACGACCATGCCCAACGGCCCTGGCCTTTCCGCCCGCCGAGGGGCAGCTTGGGCCCGTGCGCAACAGCCGTGTAAACGCCGGGCCTGTAGGCGACGTCACAGGTACGGATAAAGGCTACCGGGAGCACTGTTGAGCGAGCCGACGAGGATAGATGAGAGCGTATCCGCCCTGGTCAGGGGCGCGCAGGCCGGAGATGAGGCCGCATTCGAGCGGTTGGTGCAGCGGCACTACGGCCAAATCCACCGCTGGGCGCTGGCGCGGACGGGCGACCGAGACGACGCCGACGACGTCACCCAGGAGGTGCTGGTGAGATTGCACAGGCACCTGGCGAGCTTCGACGGCCGCTCACAGTTCACGACCTGGCTTTACCAGGTCACGCGCAGCGCCGCCGCCGACCTGCACCGGAAGTCGGCGCGGCGTGGCCGGCTGGCCGCGATACTGAAGCGCGAGCCGGCGCCGGCTTCACACGATCCGCGAGAGGAGCACGATGCGGCGGATGAGAAACGAGCGACGGGTCTGGTGCGGACGTTCCTGGAGGAGCTGTCGGAGCGGCAGCGCGAGGTCTTCGACCTCTGTGACCTGCAAGGGTTCGGGGCGGTGGAGGTGAGCGCGATGCTGAAGATGGAGCCAGTCACGGTGCGCTCGCACCTGTTCAGAGCACGGAAGGCGATTCGCAAGAAGATACTGGAAAGCTGTCCGGAATTGGTGGAAGGCTATGGCGATTGAATGCAAGACCGCGCTCGAGCGGCTTCTGGAGGCTGATCCGGCCGAGTTGCGCGGGGAAGGCTACTCCGAGCTGGCGGATCACCTGAGGGAGTGCGAGCGCTGCATCGCCGTGGCGGGGCGGTTGCTCGCCGGCCAGCAGGAGTTGGCGGCCGAGCTGGGCGAGCTGGGTCCGCGGGCAGGTGTGGGGGCGGCGCTGAGCAAGGCCAGGGCGCGAAGCAGGCAGGTCGCACGGCGGCGAAACGCCTGGCGCGTGGCGGCGCCTTTGGCGGCCGCGGCTGCCGTCGCGGCGGTCCTGCTGGTCGCCTCGCCGAATGGACAGATGCCGGGTGAGATCGTTCCGGGTCCGGCGGCGCGCATCGAGCCGGTTGTAGAGGTAGCCGTGGCCCAGAATGTCATGGTGTTCGAGACGCAAGATCAGTCAGCGAAGGTGATTTGGTTCTACTAGTGGAGGATAAGAAGATGAAAAGAGCGATGGCGATGGGGATGGGGGTGGCGACGGTGATGATGATTGCGCTGGGTGCGGTGGGATGTTGGGGTGATGAGTACGGGGACCTGGATGTGCGGACGTTTCAGCTGGAGTACATCGACCCGGGTGCCGCCTACCAGATCATCGACCCCTATGTGTTTGCCGACCGGGGTGGAATGATAAGCATCGACGACCAAACGAGAACTATCACCGTGCGCGAGACGCCGGAGATGCTGGAGCGGATCGGCCAGGTTCTCGACACGTACGATCAGCCGGCGCCGAGCGTCAAACTCCACTTCCGTATCATCGAGGCCAACGGGAGCGGAGAAGCTGATCCCGCCCTCCAGGACATCGCGGATGCGCTGCCGACCGACGTGTTCCGGTTCACGAACTACCGGCAGATTGCCGAGACCGTGATGATGGGGCTTGAGCATAGTTCCATCCGCCAGCGTGCGGCGGGCCTCAGTCGAGACTTCTTGGTCTACGGCCATATCGGGGAGGTCCGCGTGGCCGAGGGTGGTGGTACTGTACAGCTGGGCGTTGAGCTGTTCTTAGAGCATTACGGCACCGTGTTCGAGACCGAGGTCAACGCCAGAGAGGGCCAGCTGCTCGTTCTGGGCTCGGCGCAGCCGGATCCCGATCGCGGTGCGCTGATCCTGGCGCTTCAGGTCGAGCTGGTCAGCCCCTAGAGGAGAAGACGGGCGCCTTGGGCGACGAGGAAGCAGACGATGAACGCAATTGCCAGCGGCATCAGAGCTCCGATCGTCGTCCACTTGGCGCTCCCCGTCTCCTTATAGATGGTCCAGATGGTTGTAGAGCACGGATTGTGGAGCAGCGAGAACAGCATCAAGCTGATCGCGGTGAGCAGGGTCCAGCCCTGCTCACCGACTAGTAGAGCCTGTAGCTCGGTGAGGCTGTCGATCTCGATCATCATGCCGGCCCCGGTGTACGTCATAAGTATCGTCGGCACGACGATCTCGTTGGCCGGGATCGCGATGATGTAGGCGAGCAGGATGACGCCGTCGAGACCGACGGCCCGCCCGAGCGGATCGAGGAACCCCGATACCGACGCCGCCAGCGAATCACCACCCACGAACACGTTACTCAACAACCAGATCACGCCGCCCGCCGGCGCCGCCATGATCACCGCGCGGTATAACACGAAGAGTGTGCGGTCGATGAGCGACGTATAGAGGATCTGCCCCACGTTCGGGCGCCGATACGGTGGCAACTCCAGCGTGAAGCTCGACGCCTCGCCTTTGAGGACTGTGCGCGAGAGTACCCACGACACGAACAGTGTGAACAGCACGCCTACGACTACGACCGCCAGCACCGAGCCCGCTGCGGCGAACGTCGACACCGAAGGTGGAAAGGCGGCCGAGACAAACACGATGCCGAGCAGGATTAGCGTCGGGAAACGGCCGTTACAGGGAACGAAGTTGTTGGTGAGGATCGCGATCAACCGCTCGCGCGGCGAATCGATGACCCGGCAGGCGATGACGCCGGCGGCATTACAGCCGAACCCCATGCTCATGGTCAGCGCCTGCTTGCCGTGCGCGCCCACGCGTTTGAACAACCAGTCCATGTTGAAGGCGGCACGGGGTAAGTAGCCGAAGTTCTCCAGGATGGTGAAGAGCGGGAAAAAGATAGCCATCGGCGGCAACATGACCGCGATGACCCAGGCGAGGCCGCGGTAAACACCGTGCCAGAGGAATCCGGTCAGCCACCAGGGCGCGCCGAATGAGTCGAAGAGCCGGACCGCGGCGTCCCCAAGCGCGAAGAGCACGGCGGCGATGGCCTGCGACGGGTAGTTGGCACCGACGATCGTGATCCAGAAGACCGCAGCCAGGCCCAGGAGCATGATCGGGATGCCCCAGATGCGAGACGTGAGGATTCGGTCGAGCTTCGCGTCCCAGGTGGGTTCGGCCCGTGTCCCCTTGCGTATCGCGACGGTCGCGATGGCGGAGGCGTCCTCATAAATCGCTCCCACGATCTCGTCTCGGAACGAGATGTCGAGGCCGCGTCGCAGACGCTCGGCGCTCTCGAGGATCTCTCCGCGGGTCGGCGGCGCGTTCGTTGCCATCGCTAGATCTACCCGCCCGCACCGGCGCCTTGCAGCTCGTTCGCATCGACCAGCTCGCCGAGCTCGCCGCTCGCGATGGCCTTCTCCACGCGCTTGTCGCCTTCCAGCAGCCGCATGGCCACCCAGCGAGCGTTGGGCAGCCCGGGGTACGCCGCCTCGACCATCGCCGCCAACTCGTCGACCGAGCGCGCCGCCTCACCGTGGGCGCCTATGCGGTGCGGTCGAGTTGCGATCGAACCGCTGGCGACACCCGCCACCGCCTCGATCAACTCCGGGATCCCCTGGCCGGTCCGGGCGACCGTCGGGATTACCGGTATGCCCAGGTCGCGCTCCAGGCGCTTATGGTCGACCTCGACACCTTTGCGCTCCGCCTCGTCCATCAGGTTGAGGCAAAGAACCGCTCTATCCGTTATCTCGAGGATCTGAAGCGTCAGATTGAGGTTTCGCTCCAGTACCGTCGCGTCGACGACGATGATCGTACAGTCGGGCCGCCCGAACAGGATGAAGTCCCGGGCAATCTCCTCATCGGTGGAAGCACTGAGCAGCGAGTAGGTCCCGGGCAGGTCGACCAGCTTGAACTTCCTCGCGCCGTACTCGAAGCCGCCCTCGGCGCGGGCCACAGTCTTGCCGGGCCAGTTGCCCACGTGCTGCTTGAGCCCGGTGAGGGTATTGAACACCGTGCTCTTACCGGTGTTAGGGTTCCCGGCCAGCGCGACCACGTAGTCCCAGTCTGCGGTGTCGATCCCCAGCCGGCGTAACCCCGCGTACGCGGGAACGTCGGGCTCGACGACCGGGAGCGCCCGGCTACGGATCGAGCGTGGGCGCTTGGTGGTCACGACACCGCCTCGATCTCGATCTCGTCACCCTGCTCCTTGCGCAAGGCGATCAGCGCCCCGCGTACCCGATACGCCGTCGGCTCGCCCATCGGGCCGGGAAAGGAGCATTCCACCAGTGTGCCTGGCGTCAGCCCGAGGTCGAGCAGTCGCCTGCGGCTAAGCCCTTCACAGCGCAACGCGAGGATGCGGCCCGCCTGCCCGGGTTCGAGGGATGACAGCTTCTGTGGTGGCTGGACCGGATGCGGCAGGCCTGTGACGAAAACGTTGCTCGCGAATACGGGCGCCAGCTCGCGCTCCCCCTCTCCGTCCCAGACCACCAGCCGCTCCTTGCTTATCCGTCGAACCTCAATCTGCATGCCGAGCGCGAATCCGGCGGCCACGATCCCCGCCAGCGCCTCCGGCGGCTCGTCCTCCAGGTGGACGACCCGCGCCGGCCGGCCTACCGGCCAATCTGTCAGCGCGGTCGACTCGACGCTTTCCAGTGCACCGCTGCCCGTCGGGATCGGATCGCCGTGAGGGTCCTGTTGGGGATAGCCGAGCCGCGCCTCTAACTCGTCGACCTCCTCGTCGCTCAGCTCGTGCTCGCGCCGGTCGGCCGTGGCGTGGAGCTCCTCCAGGGGCAGGCGGAGCTCGTCAGCCAGGTAGCGCTCCAATAGTCGATGCGCCCTGATCACCCGCAGCGCCGTTCGGTGACCGTTCGGCGAAAGCAGTAGGCCGGGACCCGTCGACTGGACCAGGCCGCCCTCCTCCATTTCCGAGATCAGCTCCAGCGCCTGCCTGACACTCACGCTCAGCTTCCCCGCCAGCGACTCCGGCGTCCCCAGCGTCCCTCGCTGCTCGCGAGCGTGGATGTGCTTCAATGCATCCTCGATTCGCACCCGCGCGGCCAGCCGCCTTGCTCGGCGCAGACGGTCGAGAAGCCCCCGACGCGGCCAGAAGAGGGCCAGGGCAAGGGCAGCGGCGGCGATCAGCGCCAGAAAGAACCAGGAAGCGGCGTTCATTTTTAGTACCACCTAACATTGACTTTTAGGTCACCCTAAACATGAATCTAGCTTGGGCGTGGGGCTCGGTCAACCGCGACGGAATCCTGAAGGCGGGCGGGTTCAGAAAGCTGGGAGCGAGGCGTGGCAAAGAGGGGGCCGGTCTGTGGGTTGCGTCCGGAATTCCTTTTATTTCAACGACTTGGTGATCGGGTGGCGTTGCAGTTTGGTTGGCACCGGCTTTGCCCTGCTTGGCGGGAGGCAGTCAGGAGGTCACGCATGCAGAAGGGGTCGCTGATAGCGCTGGTCCTGCTGGTCGGCTGTGTGAGTGCGACGGAGCCGACGAACGTGCAGGTCAGCCTGGACGTGGAGTTTCAGTTGTCGCTTGGCCAGGTGGCCGAGCTCGAGGGTTCGGGGCTGCGGATCGAGTTCGAGGCTGTGCCCCAGGATTCGCGCTGTCCACCCTACGCTCTCTGCTTCTGGGCGGGGGACGCCTTGGTCGAGCTGGAGGCTTGGGAGGTGGGACTTCCTGAGTGGCGGCGGCAGGATTTGGCGCTGCACACCAACCCGAGCGTAGGGCCGGCGCAAGCTTCCTACGGCATTCACGCGGTGCAGTTGTTGGAGCTGGAGCCCAGCTTCAGTTCGCCGGTGAATCCACCCTATGTAGTGACGCTGCGGATCGTCGAGCTCAGCGTCGGCTGAGCCGTCAACAGTCCGGCAAGGGGGCCGCGCCCGTGAAGCCGAGCGCGGCCTCCACCAACACGTTGGCACAGGACGCCACCGAATCGAGGTCGACCCACTCTATGTCGCCGTGCGCGCCTTCGCCGGCGGGTCCGTAGAGCAGGGCAGGGATACCGGCGGCATCGAAGACGGCGGCGTCGGTCCAGTAGGCGACGCCGGTCTCTTCGGGTCTGGCTCCGGCGATCTTCTTGTGCGCTTCGCGCAGGCAGCGTGCGATGGGCTCGTCGCTGCCGCAAACGAGGGGTGCTCGCTGGAAGAAGCAATCGATCTCCGCCGTCTCACCGGCTGCGTCCACGGCGCTCTGCAGCTCGCGCTCCACCTGGTCGAGCGTTTCACCGGGCAGAGTGCGGCGCTCGACCTTCATGCGGCACTCGGATGCGTAAGTGCTGATTCCGGAGCCGCCCTCGATCGTCGCGCAGTGTAGGGAGGCTGGTCCGAGCTCTGGGTGGGTCTGTGGGCGCAGGTCCTCTTCCTCGAAGCGTTCGAGTTCGGCGATGATCCGTCCCATCTTTCCGATGGCGCTGACGCCCAGATCCCAGCGGCTGCCGTGGGCGGCCTGGCCGTGGGTGACGAGCTCGCTCCAGACGAATCCCTTGTGGGTGAGGATAAGCTGTCCCTCGGTGGGCTCGGTGACGATGCAGGCGTCGGCCTCGTGGTGAGCGACGAAGTGGTCGGCGCCGATGCTCGAATACTCTTCGTCGACGACGAGTGCGAGCGTCACACATCCTGGGAGCTCGGCGTCGTGAAGCGTCGCCGCCGCGGCCATCGCGGCAGCGGCACCCCCCTTCATGTCGTAGCTGCCACGGCCGTAGATGCGCCGTCCTTCGACGCGAGGCTTGAAGGGCGCGATCGACATGCCGGCGGCGCTTACCGTGTCTAAGTGGGCGCACAAAACGAGGTCAGGGCCGTCGCCACGGCCGACTCGGGCCACTACATTGGGCCGCCCGGGCGCTACCTCTTCGAGCCGGGCGTCGACCCCGTGGGTCGTCAGCCAATCACGGGCGAACTCGGCGAGGGCAGCCTCGCCGTCCGGCTCATCGGGGGCGAGGGTCGGATTGACGGACGGGATGCTGATCAGCTCCTGGAGCAGCGCCAGTAGCGCGGCGTCGGAAAGGATGTCAGGTTTCATCGCACAAACTCCTGCTGCGGGCAGCGCGCACTGTGGGAAAGGCCAGAGTATAGGGAAGGCACGGGGGCCGAAAGAGGAGCTCAACGGGTCCGGGTCGGGACCCCCGAACGGTCGGCGGAGTCTACTGGTGAAGGTCTTTTTCGAGTGGATCACCCTGGGGCTGGCGCGATGGCTGCTGAAGCCGGTGCTCAGGCTGTCGCTGCGCTACGTCGACGTGGAAGACCCGTGGGAGCCGACCGACAGGCCGGTCCGCTTCTGGGCCTTGGGTGCCGGCTCGGTGAAGCGCTTTTCGTGGTACTTCGAGGGGGAGAGCACGGTAGAGGTAGCTTCGGTGGATGGGCTGTGTGGCTGGCTGTTGGGCTGCGAGCAGGTGCGCGACCCCGACCTCTTCCATGAGGCCGACTACTGGCAGCACCCGGGGACCTTCGAGCAGTTGCGCAAGGGCGACTGTGAGGACTTCGCGCTGTGGGCCTGGCGCAAATTGGTGGAGATGGGGATCGATGCCCGTTTCTTCACCGGTCGCCGCGCCGATATGCGAGCGGACAGCTGGCACGCCTGGGTTGTTTTCCCCAAAGATGGACTCGACTTCCTGCTCGAGTCTATCGCGCCGAACCGCGAGGAGATGATCCGGCCGTTGGACGAGGTCCGCTCCCGCTACGTGCCGCACTTCTCCGTGGGCAAGGACTTCCAGCCTCAGGCGTACGGGGGATACCTGCTCTACCTGAAGGAGAGTGGACTGCGCGGCTCCGAGACAGCGCCGCCGACAATCGGTTAGCTGGCCACGCGCTCGCCCCGTAGCCGCTCGAGCGCACGACGCGCCGTCTCGACACGCGGCTGCAGCTGCTCGTCTGCGTCACCCCACAGTTCCACGAATAGGGCGTAATACCGTGCCGCGTCATCCAGCTCGCCGCGGCGCTCGTGCAACTGGGCCCGGTGGTAGTAGCCGAGGGGCTCCAACCAGACGTTCGAGTAGAGCGAGCCGTAGATGCTGATCGCTTCCTCTTCGCCGCCTCCCTGCTCCTCTAGAAGTTGGGCCAGCCAGAAGCGATCGAAGTCGCGGTACCCGTACCAGACGGCGTTGATCATGTCGAGCCCGCGTCGCAGTTGTTCGACGGCGACGTCTATGCTGTCGCGTGCGGCGGCGACGCGGCCCTTGAGGGTCAGTGCGCGTCCGCGCACCGAGCGTGCAGTGGCGGTATCTCCTTCGGCCAACAGCGTGTCGGCGCGAGCTTCGAAGCGGGCGACGAGGGCGGCCGCCTCTTCGTCTCGACCTTCCCGGACGGCCTTGACAGCCAGGGCCGGCACGTAGCCGGGGTGATCAGCGGCGAGACGTTCGACGATCTCTTCTGAAGTCGAGTCGACGGCGATCCCGAAGTCGCGGGCATTGGCCAGGAGGTTCAGAGCCGCCATGTCCATCTCGCCATGGGCAAGTGTCATGCTCTGCTGCAAGAGGTCGACTGCGATCTCGACCTGGCCGTGCCTCAGGTAGCGCAGGCCGAGGAACCAGAAGGCCATGTGACGCGCAACCTCCGAGAAGCGTGGGTCGGCGGCCTTAAGCGCTATCATCTCGTAGAGCGGCAGCGGTGCAGCGGCGACCCGAAGCCGAGCCAGCGTCCAGTAGATCTGGTCGGAGCTCGCCGTGTCGAGGGCGGCAGCAGCGCGGGCCGAGTCGCCGGGCGGCCCGAACTGCAGCGCCGTCAGCAGGCTGAAAGCGCGGGCGTAGTTGGAGGTCGAGTCGAGCGCGAGATAGCGCTCGGTCCACTCGCGCCCGCGGATCGAGTCGTTCTGCTGGTAAGTGAGTTCGATCAGATGGATGAGCGCCGGCGCGAAGGACGGGTCGAGGTCGAGTGTGCGCTCCAGCGCCTCTATCGCTTCCTCGATCGGCTGACCGGCCTGAGCGCCCAGATGGAACAGGGCGTCACCCAGCCCGTGCCATGCTTCCAGGTCATCGGGATAGCGGGCGGTCAGGTTCTGAAAGAGCGGGATCGCCTCCAACGAACCGTCGACGTCCGCCAGCTTCCAGGCGCGGATGAGTAGACTGTCGCGCGCCGGTAGCCCCTGGCTGTGGCGCTCGGCCGCGGCGAGGTGGTGGGGCACCTCGTCCGAGCCCAGGCCGAACGACCAGCCGAAGGCGTGCGCCAAGCGGTAGTGGGCGATGGCGAAGGTCGAGTCGTGCTCGAGGGCACGATTGAGCGCATCCTGCGCCTCGGTGAACTGCGAGTGGCGGAAGGCCTGCTCGCCTTCGAGGTAGGCGCGTAGCGCCGGGATCGATGCCGTGGTGAGGGCGGACATCCGGACCTCCGGGGCGGCCTCACCCTGCCAGGCGTTTCGCAGCAGCTCGATGGTGAGTTGCTCGACCAACGATGTGATTTCCTCCTCCGAGCCCGTGACTACCGCCGATGCCTCCTTGCGCAACCAGCGCACGGAGTAGATGTCGGCGGAGAGTCTGACGGCATCGGGACCCGTCTTGATCAGGCTACCCAGGATGACGCGGCTCGCACCCAACTGGCCGGCCACTTCGGCGGCGATCTCAGGTTCGGGTAGCTGGCCCGGGTCTTCGGCGAGGCGATGGAAACGGTTGAGAACGGCTCGCGGGTCGGACGAGTGGAACTGGCCGGTGGCGTCGAGGGTGGTCGCCAACAGGTCCACCATACCTTCGCGCCACAGCTCGACGTCGTCGCCGACCACGTGGAAGGGCATCACGGCCACGGCGTTCGGCCGTAGCTGGCTTCCGCGTATCCGCAGCCAGACAACCGTCGCGCCTATGCTGCCTAGGGCGAGAAAGGCGAGGACGCCACCCAGAATCGCCGTCCTCCAGGTGAGCAGGCGCCGGTACCCCGGGTCTCCGGGGTCGCCCGGATCGGCTTCACCACCGGCCGGAGTCGAGTCCTCGCTGTCGCCGGCCGCCCGCCGAGCCTGATAGAGCGCCGTGGCAAGAACGACGGGCAGCCCGATAGCCAGCAGCCCCAAGGCGATTGGGAAGAACCAGCCCGGCAGACCGAACCGGGCGATAAGCAGATCGATGGCCTCCAGGATGGCCCAGGAGACAAGGACATAGACTCCCAGCACCCGCCACACAGGTGCCGGGTCGGCACGTCTCACGAGGTTTTTCACGCCGATCGTCGTCATGATGCCATAACTAGGCTCTCGGGCCGGCAGGGCCGGCCTCGGCTTTCAGTCTTGGACGGCGCCGGGGCGAGTATGGTTGCACCTCGCGCCGGTACCTGCAGACCTGGTCGGTCCAACCCCCCGGCCTCTCCCATATCGGAGAACGCATCCGGCGCCGTTTCGGTTCTGTGGGTCGGGCTGCGAGGGTGGGAGGAAGAAGAGGAGCCGCGCCGGACAGCCGGCACGGCTCCTCTCCAGTCTACATGTTCCCTCGCAGCGACTAGCTGCTGCGGATGTCTTCAGGTCGGATCGGCATACGCCTCACACGCACGCCGGTTGCTGCGAAGATGGCGTTGGCGACGGCCGGCGCGATGGGTGGCAGCGGTGGTTCGCCGATACCCGACGGGTTAACGTCGCTCTTGACGTAATGCACCTCGATCTCCGGCATCTCGTCGATCCGCAGCAACGGGTAGTCGTTGAAATTGCCTTGTACCACGCGGCCCTCGTCGATGGTGATCGCGCCCTTGAGCGCCGCTGTGAGTCCGATGACGATGGCACCCTCCGCCTGGGCAGCGAGGTCGTCCGGGTTGACCACGATCCCGCAGTCCACCGCACAGACGACTCGATGTACCCGCACCGAGCCGTCGTCTGCCACCGAAACCTCTGCCACCTCGGCGGCCCAGCTCCCGAACGAGCGGTGTAGCGCGATACCCTGATGATGACCGGCGGGCAACGGCTGGCCCCAGCGCGCTTTCTCTGCCGCCAGCTCGAGCACGCCTAGATGCCGCGGATGGTCCGCGAGCAGCTCCCTGCGCAGGCGGACCGGACACTTGCCCAGTGCGGCCGCGATCTCGTCGATAAAGCACTCGTTGGCGAACGGCGTCTGTGTGTTGTAGACTGAGCGGAAGTAACTGACGGGCACGGCGGTGTTCGCCATGCAGAAGTCGACGTAGCAGTTAGGAATCGCGTAAGGAAGGTCCCTGGCGCCACTGGTCGCTTCGCGAGCCGCCCCCGCTAGATCACCTCCCTGCAAGGTCGCGCCGATAGAGTGGCCGACGACTCGGTGCTTCCAGGCCACCAAATGGCCCGACTCGTCCAGTCCGGCTGTAAGGATATGACGAGTGGCCGGTCTGAAGTAACCGTGATGCATGTCGTCTTCGCGCGTCCACACCACCTTCACCGGTGCGGCAGCGGCCTTGGAGACGTGCACTGCCTCGACCACGAAGTCGGGGAGCAAACGCCGCCCGAAGCCACCGCCGCTGAACTCGATGTTCAGGGTGACGTCCTGCGGCGCGTAGCCGAACGTCTGGGCCACCACACCGTGTGCCCACTGCGGCGCCTGTGTCGGAGCCCAGATCTCGCAACGGTCCTCCATCGCGTGCGCCGTACAGTTCATCGGCTCGAGCGGTGCATGAGCGATGTAGGGCACCTCGTACACGGCATCGAGAGCTTGCGCCGCACTAGCCAGTGCAGCTTCGACGTCGCCGTCGTCGCGCGTGGCGTAACCTTCCTCCTGCTGCTTCTCGTCGAACAGCGCGGCGATCTTGGCGCTGCTCAGGTCCGCCGATTCGCCGTAGTCGAACTTGCAGTTGAGCGCCCGGCGGCCCTTGATCGCCGCCCAGGTGGACTCGGCGAGCACCGCGATGCCGGTAGGCACCTCGACGACCCCGCGCACGCCGTCCACGGCTCTGGCGGCCGCCTCGTCGTAGCCCGTCACCGTTCCGCCGAAGACCGGGCAGCGAGCGACACAGGCGTGGAGCATCCCCGAGACCTTTACATCCATCCCGAAGGTCAGACTTCCCTTCACGCGCTCCGGGTTGTCGAGGCGCGGGGTGGGCTTCCCGATGATGTTGAAGTCTTCCGGATCCTTGAGCGGCGGGTCGTCCGGGACGGCTACGGTCGCCGCCTTTTCCGCCAGCTCGCCGTAGGTGAGTGAACGACCGCTCGCCTCGTGGACGACTGTGCCGAGTGAGGCCTTGCAGGCCGCCGCGTCGACACCCCACGTCTCGGCCGCAGCGGCGGTGAGCATCGCGCGCGCCGTAGCGCCCGCTGTGCGCAGCGGCAGCCAGGATGTCCGTATCGATGTGCTACCACCCGCCGTCTGCGACCCATAGACCTGCGGGTCGACGGCTGGGAGGAAGACGCGCTCGAACTCCGGCCACTCTATGTCCAGCTCATCGGCGAGGATCATCGGCAGGGCGGTCCGCGCACCTTGGCCCATGTCGGGCCTGTGCACCCAGAACGTGACCTTGCCGTCGGGGGCGATCCGCAACCACGAGTTCGTCAGGGGCTCGGCGGCGGCGTACCCATCCGGCTTGGGTGGGAGGTGGAAGCCGAGTACCAGCCCCGTCCCTGCCACACCCGTGAGCTTGAGAAAATCGCGCCGGCTGACTTTGGTGATCGTACTCATCTCACACCTCCTCAGCGGCACGGTGGATGGCGCGACGTATCCGCTGGTACGTTCCGCAGCGGCACAGGTAGGGCGACATCGCCTCATCGATGTCGGCATCACTCGGGTCCGGGTTCTTGGCCAGTAGCGCCGCGGCGCCCATGATCTGACCCACCTGGCAGTAACCGCACTGAGGTACCTGCTCCGCGAGCCAGGCTTGCTGTACTGGATGGCCGCCGTTCCCTGATAGGCCCTCGATCGTCCTGATCTCGCTGCCCTCAGCGCTGGAAACAGGGATCGCGCACGAGGGCACCGGTTCGCCGTCCATGTGGACGGTACAGGCGCGGCACAGGCCGGCGCCGCAGCAAAACTTGGTGCCGGTGAGACCGAGCGTGTCCCGTAACACCCAGAGAAGCGGGGTGTCGGGATCGACGTTCACGTTCGTGTGCATCTCACCGTTGACCTTGAGGGTGAATCGAGCCATAGGCGCACTCCTTCGGATCGAGGCGGTGAGCCCCTTGCGATTCGGCGCGCACGAGGTTGTCGCGGACGGGTGCCGGCGTCCGCCATGGGGCAGCTTGAACGACGTGGTGATGGCAATATGGCCTCCGCGGCGAGGGCTAACAATAATCGGTGAAAACGAAGCGGGCGGTGGCATGCGCCACCGCCCGTGTGCGTCTTTGGGTTGCCCAGCCGCCGCTACATCACGGGTACAGGCTCCGCTGCAGGAGCCGCTCCCGCCCTCATGACGGCCAACGCCATGGTGATGGGGATGAGCACCATGGTCAGGAAGAAGAAATCCGAACCCGGCAAGATGACGCTCGGGGCGAACGTCGTGACCAACGCAGAGATCGTCACCGGCAGCAGACCGATGAGCACGCCGGCGAGCATGAGGTTGAGGCCATATTTCGACCGCTCGTCCGGCGTCGCCTTCACGAAACTGTGAATGAGAGCCACGAGTGCCAGGCCGAAGTAACCGACGATGAAGATGCCTACGAGAACGGTGGCGACGCTGTTGAGCGTGCTGGTCCCTCGTGGCTCGAAGATGATGAGCCAGAGGAAGAAAAGCGCCATCAGCACCGCCGGCGCATAGAGGACTTTCGTAATGTGCGCCTTTCCGAGCATCGCTTTCGCCATCGGGAACTCCATCAGACAGTGGAGCAGGGTCGCGAAGCCGAGCAAGACGAGCATGAGGAAGAAGGTGCCGATTATCGTGCGCAGCGCGTAGGAAGCGATGTAGGGGCCGCCGAGGAACGCGCCACCCAGACAGAGTCCGGTTATCGCCAATAGCAGGGCGCTGCGGCTCGGTGCCTTCACGTAGGCCAGCAACCCGAATCCCAGGAAGCAGAGGCCGATAATGAACCCGGCCCAGGTCAGCGCGACATACTTCCCGGGCTGGGCAGCGAACGTGATTCCCACCTCTCGGGTTGCAGGGCCTTCCTCGCCGGCCGCCAGCGTGGTCTCGGCGGCCTCCTCCACGACCAGGGTGCGCGTCTCGCCGATCTGCGCCCGGGGCATCCGGTTGAGCGCCGGCGTGTCTTCCACTGAGACGCCGTTAATGCTCGTGACCCGGTCTCCGACCCTGAGGCCGGCCGCATCGGCGGGGCTCCCCTCGTCGACCTCGATAACCGTGTTGTCGGGGCCGGTAAGGTACCCGGAGTAGGGTATGTTCCCCATGTCGAACAGTCCGACGACGCCCCATAAGAGGAAGAGCGCGCCCACAGCCAACAGTGGAGTAGTGTGCTTGCCGGTCATGCTTATCCTCCCTTCAGTTGGGTCTCGCACGAAGCGTTGAGTTATCTCCTTCTCGTTCTGCTACATGACAGGTGCAGGCTCCGGTGCAGCGGCGGGTTCCGCCTTCATGACGGCCAGCGCCATGGTGATCGGTACCAGCACCGCGGCCAGGATCAAGAAGTCGGAGCCCGGCACGATGACGTTGGGAGCGAAAATCGAGACCAGCCAGACGAACACAATCGGCAGCACAGCGATGACGAGGCCGGCGAGCATCAGGTTCAGACCGTATCGGGACCGCTCGTCCGGAGTGGCTTTCACGAAGCTGTGGATCAGAGCCACGAGCGCCAGCCCGAGGTAAACGACGGAGAATATGCCGTAGATTACGTTCACTACAGTGTTGAACATGCCGGTTCGTTGTGACACGAAAATGATTAGCCAGAGGGAAAACAGCGCGATCAACGCTATCGGAGCATACAGCACTTTTGCAGCGTGCGTTCTCGCGAGAAATGCCTTACGCTTCGGGAACACCATCAGCAAGTGGAGGAGGGCGCCAAAGCCGAGCAGCTCCAACACCAAGATGATGGAGTTGATGATCGTGCGCAGTGTGTACGAGCCGATGTAGGGACCGCCTACAATCGAGACTCCCATGCAGAGTCCGGCCACGGCCAGCAACATGGCCGGGCGACTCGGCGCCTTTATGTAGGCGAGTAGCCCGCAGCCGATAAAACAAAGCCCGACGATGAACGCGGCCCAGGATAAGGCGTGGTATTTCAGGGGCCGGGCGCCGTAGGTGAGGGCGATTTCGAGAGTGACGGGGCCTTCTTCACCCGCTGCGAGAGTTGTCTCGGCGGTCCTCTCGACGACGAGAACGCGCGTCTCGCCGATCTGCGGCCAGGGCATTTCTCGGAACGCCCGTGCGTCTTCGACGGCGATGCCGTTGTAGGTGATGATGCGGTCGCCCACTTCCAGGCCGGCCGCAGCGGCGGGGCTCCCCTCCTCGACTTCGTTTACCACGTAGTCCAGGCCGTTGCTGAATCCGCCGTAGGGCCTGTCACGCACCTCGAGCAGTCCGAGCACGCCCCATACGACGAACAGCGCGCCTACGACCAGGAAGGGGATCTTGTACTTGGCGGTCATGCTTGTCCCTCCTTCGGTTGGGTTCCGCACGCGGTCCCAAGAGGCATGTCGTACTTGTATCTGTAGGGCGAATCGTTTGCGGTTCGTGCGGGGCGACGGAAAGCGGCGAAGGCTGGCGGAAAAGCGCGAATCGACTGTCCGGGGGAGACAGGCGTGCTGCAACGACTCATGGCGAAAGACCCCTGATGCAAAGGGGCTACAATTCCCGACCCGTTCCCTTTCTGTGTTGAATAACGCTCCAATATGTTGCGCAGCCGCGCACAGGGCAATCATCGCCAGCGACGTTTGATTTCCCTGGCGCATCCTGGTATTTGGGTCTTGCGCTAAGGAGGGAAAAGAATGCCCAACACCAGGATTCCCAAAGCCGCCTTGAAGGTTCGACATCGATGATGGAAAGGCAGGCCGCTCGCCTGGCCCTGGTGGTCTGCATTGCTTGAATCGTCTTCGCCGCTTGTGCCGGCGATAAACGGGCCACGATGTCGCCCGATGACTTCACCGTCGCTGCAGCAGAACGCCATCCATCCCTCGACACCTTGCTCGGCATCTTCGACTCAGTCGAAGGCGGCGCGGTAGCTCTCGCGCTTCTTGAGGATCATCTCCCAGCTCAGCCCGGCCTGAGCGCCTTCGAGGATCAGCATCTCGAACAGTGCCCGGTCGTCATGCAGCGGGACGCCCCACTCGAGGTCGTGGTCGGCGATGGAAAGCTCGGTCGTGGCCCACTCGCAGCTCATCCCGGCTCTCTCGTTTGGACAACTGATCGGGCCTGCCTTCTTAGGCCTGCGTGCCGTGTCGCGTCAAGCCTTTCGAGGGGACGGTCCGGCGGGCATAGCCAGGTCCGAGGCAGTTGTTAGATTTGTCCTCTTCATATCCGGTTAAGGGGGGACCCGAGTGGGGCTGTTTGAAGGAAAGACGGCGCTGATTTTCGGCGTGGCCAACGAGCGGTCGATCGCCTGGGGCATCGCCCAGGCGCTCCACCGGGAGGGCTGCGAACTGGCCTTCGGCTATGGCGCCCCCACGCTCGAGAAGCGGGTGCGGCCGCTGGCGGAGAGCGTCGGTGCCAAGCTAGTCGAGCTGTGTGACGTCACCGACGACACGGCCATCGGGCGGGTCTTCGAGAAGGTGAATGATATGTACGGGACGATCGACGTCCTGGTCCATTCGATCGCTTTCGCCGACCGCCGCGACCTGCAAGGGCGCTTCGTCGAGACCAGCCGCGACGGGTTCAAGATGGCCCTCGATGTCAGCGCCTATTCCCTCGTCGCGCTCACCCGCGCCGCCGAACCGCTCATGTCTAACGGCGGCTCGATCCTCACCCTCACCTACTACGGCTCGGTCAAGGTCGCTCCGCAGTACAACGTCATGGGCGTTGCCAAAGCCGCCCTCGAGGCCTGCGTGCGCTACCTCGCCTCCGACTTGGGTCCCAAGGGAATCCGTGTCAACGCCATCTCCGCCGGGCCCATCAAGACGCTGGCTGCGTCAGGTGTCGGCGGTTTCAAGAAGATCCTCACCTACTCCGAGCAGGCGTCGCCCCTCCGCACCCTCGTCACCACCGAGGATGTGGGAAACACGGCGCTGTGGCTGCTCAGCGACTGGAGCCGCGGTGTCACCGGCGAAATCGTCTACGTCGATGCCGGCTGGAACATCATGGGCCTCACCGTGCCCATCGATAAGCTCGGCGAGATCTGAGGAGACCGAATCGTGGTCGTTACCGATTCCATCGAACTCGAGACCCGCGGCCACGCCGACATGCTCGACATCACCGGCGACGTGGCCACCAAAGTCAGGGACAGCGGCGTGAGAGCCGGTGTCGTCACCGTCTTCTGCCCCGGCTCCACAAGCGCGATCACCACCATCGAGTACGAGTCCGGAGCGCTCGCCGATCTCAAGCGCGTCTTCGACGAGATCGTTCCGCCCGATCGCGAGTACGCCCACAACCTGCGCTGGGGCGACGGCAACGGGCACTCGCACGTGCGGGCAGCGCTGCTCGGGCCCTCGCTATCCGTCCCCGTCGTCGACGGCGAGCTGCAGCTGGGCACCTGGCAGCAGATCACTTACTGCGACTTTGACAACCGCAGCCGCTCGCGCCGCCTCATCGTTCAGATCGTCGGGGAGTAGAGAGCGCCGGATCCGGGTTGACATGGCGGGAACGGCGTATTATAGTGTTGTCGCTACAACGTAGCGTCGTCGCTACTCCATCGCTCCACCCCGACCCGATGTGAACGGATCAGCTGAAGCACCCGACCTGACCAAATCAGAGCTCGCCGTCCTCAGGGTTCTCTGGCGGGAGGGCGAGCTGAGCGCGCGGGAGGTCCACGAGGGGCTGCCGGACGCCCTGGGGTGGGCCTATTCGACCACGCGGACGACCGTGGACCGTATGGCGGCCAAGGGACTGCTGGCGAAGCGGAGCTTCCACGGCATCTACCTGTATGAGCCGCGGATCTCGCGGCCGGCGGGCCTGGCGGGCGTGGTGCGTGACCTAGCGGAGCGCGTGCTGGAGATGGACTACGCACCCGTCGTCTCGCTGTTTGCCGAGGCGAACGATCTGAGTCAGGAGGAGGTGGACGAACTGGAGCGCCTGCTGGAGGAGGAGAGCTAGCGGTGTGGGCCGAGCTGTTGGGCGATATGTCGGCGGCAGCCGACCGCCTGGTCTGGGTCGGCCGCTGGGAGTTGCTGTTCTCGATTGTGCTCTTCGTGATTGTGTTCGGCCTGACGCTTGCGTTACGAAACGCCTCTCCGGTCTTACGACACGCGCTGTGGGGCCTTGTCCTGTTGCGACTGGTTCTGCCGGTCGGTCTGGCGTCGCCTTTCAGTATCGGGAGCATCGTTTCGCAGGGTACGCGGGCCTCGGGAGCGGAGTCGTCCTGGATAGTTGAGTGGCCCGAGCTGCAGGCGGCTGGTGGCGCAGCAGGTTTCGGCGGTCAGCTGACGGGTACTGGGACCGAACCGTCCTTGAGCGGGCTGCCGATTGTAGCGCTATGGCTAGTGGGGGTCGTGGCCGTTGGGGCTTCACTCGTGAGGAGGCGCCGCCGCTACGCCGGGGTGATTCGGAACGCGGCACCGGTGCTTGATGCTCGTGCACAGAGCTTGACCGAGTGTTGGCGAAACAAGTTCGGCGTGCGCCGAGCCGTTCGTCTTATCACATCCGGCGAGCTGGGCACGCCGTTCACGTGGGGCAGCGTGCGGCCGGTTGTCTATCTGCCAGAGGCAGTGCTGGGACACGAGGACGCCGCCGTACTGGAGTCGGTGATCGGTCACGAGATAGCACACATCAAACGCTGGGACGATCTGCAGCTGGTACTCCAGCTCATTGTCTCGGCATTCTATTTCTTCAACCCGGTGGGCTGGCTCTCGGCGAGCCGGATGCGCGAGGAGAGCGAGCGCATCTGCGATGAGCTGGTGCTCTCGCACAGCGACCTATCGCCTGCGGCATATGGCCGCTGCATCGTTGCGGTGGCGAGGCTTGGCTTTCCTGGCGAGGCGGGACCGCTGCCGGCGTTGAGTAATAGCAAGAAAAGGCTTCAGATGAGAATACGGTCAATGAAGAAGCTGAAGATCGCCGCCACCCGCCGTCTACGGGTGGCGTACTCGCTGCCCACGGCGTTCGCGTTCGGGGTCTTCCTTCTTCCTATGGCCAGCGGGGCCCGTAGCGACACCTCCTCCGAAACTGAATTGGCCTCGCCACGGCAGGAGTCGGACATCGCGCTCGCCAACCCGATGCCCGGCTCGCGTGTCAGTGCCGCCTGGGGACCGATGATCAATCCCTTTACCGGCAAAGAAGCGCACCACCGGGGCATCGACCTGGTGGGTAGAGCGGGCGCGCGGATTCATGCGGCCGGCGACGGCGTGGTCGAGCAGGCGACGACCGAGTATTCAGGGGGCGCTGATCACGGCACCGTCGTAGTCCTCGACCACGGCGGCGGGATCAAGACCTTCTACTCGCACCTGGAAAGCCTCGCCGTGCAGGAGGGTCAGCGTGTATCGCAGGGAGATGTCCTCGGTACCCAGGGTGCAACGGGGAAGACCACCGGGCCGCATCTGCATTTCGAGGTGTGGGTGAACGGGGAGTACGTGGACCCAGCCCTGTACGTAGGAGAATGGCACGCGGGGGCTCCGACCCGGTCGAACGCGATCGACAACTAGAACTCCGGTTCTTCGTCGTCCTCCTCTCTGATGCCGAGCACGTCACGGGCGTCGTCTAGGAGCTCGGGCGCGACGTAGATCGTCGCGCCCGGGAACAGCGGTCCGTGCAGCATCCCTTCGGCGGATTGGATCAGATAGGGTATCCCTGCATTTTTCAACAGGATGGCGGCGGCTTCCGCCTCCGTCTTGGTCCTGAAGTTGGCCAAACTCACGGCATCTTTCATGGCAGGATCATAGGGCCGGCCGCCCGGCTGTCAAACAGCGGGTGCCTTGCGGCGCCGCGAATATCCGCCTCGGCGGCGTGTAACTAGAAGTAAGCGCGGGGTCTGTTTGACACTCTGATGAGGGCCGGTTCGTATGGGAGCATACTGAAACGTTTTGGCCGTCTAGCGCATCTAAGGATAGAAGGTCAATCTTTAAGTTTCAGCCCCGACCCGGCCCAATCACGCCAACACCGGACCATCATGGGATTCAGCCGCCGTACACTAGGTATCGCCTCCGTCGTCATCATCTTGCTGGGCGCCCTGGGCGGGATCTACATCCGGCTCCGTGCTTTGCAGGCCGAGGAAGAGAACGGAGGGGTGGAAGCTGCGGAGGGCGAAGGGCAGGAGGTGGAATCGGCGCAGGCCTTCCGCTCCGATATCGCCATACCGGTCGGTGCCGCACCGGTGTTGCGCGACACGCTGGTCATGAGCGTCAGCGCGGCCGGCCAGGCTCAGGCCTTTGCCCGCACATTGCTCGCCGCCGAAGTTGAGGGCCCGGTGACCCAGGTCCTCGTCCGCGAGGGCGACTGGGTTCGGCAGGGCCAGGTCCTGGCGCGCATCGACCCGGAGCGGTTCGCCTTCGAGTTGGAGCGAGCTCGTGCGCAGCTCGAGACGGCGGAGGCTACGTTCGCCGAGCTTACGCTGTTTGACGACGAGATCGCGGACGAGGAGCTACGCGCCGAGCGCCGCCGCCTGGCGCGCGCCCGGAGCGGACTGGCTTCCGCCGAGGTCGGTGTGCGCGAGGCGGAGCTCAACGTCGAGCGCGCCACGGTGCGGGCGCCGTTCGCGGGCGCTGTCGCCAACCTGGTGATCGTGCCGGGCGATCGGTTGTCGCAGCGCGATTCGATCGCCGAGATTGTTGATCTGAGCCGGATCAAGATCGAGGTCCAGGCACTGGAAACCGAAGTCCCCTATCTGGAGGAGGGCCGTGAGGCGCGGGTGACGCTCTCCGCCTTTCCCGACGCGGTGTTAACCGGCCGGGTGGTCTCGATCAATCCGGTGGTCGACCCGCGGACGCGCACGGCGCGGGTTACGGTGATGTTGCCCAACCCGGACGGCGCGGTGAAACCGGGCATGTACGCGCGGGTCAGGATCGCAGCGCGGCTTTTCGCGAATCGGACGATGGTGCCGCGCGGCTCGATACTCGAGCGCGACAACCGCACCCTGGTCTTCTTGTTCGAACGGGAGGGCAATTCATCTCAAGGTCTGGCAAAGTGGACCTACGTGACTACGGGGCTCGAGAATGAGGAGTTCGTCGAGATCGTTCCGGGCGAGGGTACGACCATGCTCGAACCCGGTCAGTTGGTGCTCACCGATGGGCACTACACGCTCATACACGATGCGCGGGTCAGGATCGTCGAGGATGTGGCTGAGGCGAGGGGCTGAGCGAGCGCTGCCGCTCGTTCTCGCTGCGCTTTCCCTCGCCGAGCCGGTGAGCGGCCAGGACACCGATACGGTGCTCACGCTCTCCGACGCGCGGCTGCTGCTCGAGCAGAATAGCCCGCAGTACCGTTCGGCGCTGGCCTCGGCCGACGCCACTGGCCAGGGCGTCTGGAGCGCCTGGGGCGCGATCATGCCCAGCGCATCGCTTTCGGCCTCGTTCTCGAGGAGCGAGTTCACCACCAAGACGTTCGTCGATCCCACCGGGGTGGTGCAGGAGCTCGAGGACGCGATCACCGACACCTCGAAGTCCACCAGCCAGAGGTTGAACTTCAACTGGCGAGTCTTCGATGGTGGCAGGAACATCTTCAACATCGGCGCGGCCAACGCCGAGGCCCGCGCCGCCGACTTGGCGGCGGTCGCCACGCTCGTCCAGCTGCAGTCGACGATGGAGACCCAGTTCTTCGAGGCGCTGAAGCAGCAGGAACTGGCGCGGCTGGCGCGGGTGCTGCTTGAGGCCCGGCGCCGCGACTTGGAACTGACGCAGGCGCGCTTCCGCATCGCCGCGGTCGATCAGGCCGCCGTGATGCAGGCCGAGATCGAGGTGGGCAGGCAGGAGCTGGAGGTGCTGCGGGCCGAGCAGGCCGCCGAGGCGGCGCGACGCGAGCTGTCGGTGACGATCGGGTTGGAGGAGGAGATCACTTACGAACTGCGCGACACGGCGGTCGTCTTCGACCCGACCGTGTACTCCTCCGACGAGTTGGTCGAGGCGGCTCGCGCGTCGAGCCCGGAGCTGGCGCGCCGGGATGCCGACATCGACGCCCGGAACCGCAACCGTTGGTCGGCGCGCGGCACGTGGCTCCCGACCATCGATATATCGTTGGCGCTGAGCCGCTCGGAGGCCGCCGGCGCAGAGGGCGACCTCTTCAGGTTCAACCCGCGGAACACCGGCCAGAGCCTGAGCTTCAGCTTCAGTTGGCCGTTGTTCAACGGCTTCGACAGGAAGGTGCAAAACGCTCGGGCCTCGTCGCAGCTCCAGCAGGCGCGGCACGACAAGGTCGCGAGCCTGCTCAACGTCGAAAAAGAGGTGCGTAACCAGTACGACGCCCTCGTCACCGGATACCGGTCGGTTCGGCTCCAGGAGCGCAACGTTGAGCTGGCGCGGGAGTCGGTACGGCTCACTACCGAGCGCTACCGGATAGGCGCCGCCTCGTACGTCGAGCTGCAGCAGGCGACCTCGCAGGCGACGCAGACGGAGCAGGGTCTCATCAATGCGCGCTACGAGTACATGAAGACGCTGGCACGTCTGCAGGCCGCGCTGGGCCGTCCCATCACCGTACGGCAATAGACCGAGTCGCCGATGGCGCTACCCGACCTCTCGATCCGCCGGCCCGTCGCCACCGCGATGGCGTTCCTCGCCGTCGTCATGCTGGGCGGCATAGCCTTCTGGCGTTTGCCCGTGGATCTGCTGCCCGATGTCGCGTTCCCCACCCTGACCATCTGGACCCAGTACCCCGAGGCGGGACCCTCCGAGGTCGAGCGGTTCATCACCGAGCCGATCGAGAGCGCCGTCTCGCGGGTACCGGGCGTCAAGTCGGTCAGCTCGGTCAGCCGTGAAGGCGCGTCGCAGATCCTGCTGCAGTTCCTCTGGGGCACCGACATGGAGTTCGCGACGCTCAACGTGCGGGAGCGGCTCGACAACGTCCGCTACAACCTGCCCGAGCGGGCCGAGCGCCCGACGATTCTGCGCTCCGATCCAACCAGCGAGCCGGTGATGACGCTGGCCGCCACCTCGGAGGTGAGCGACCTCTGGGAGCTGAAGGAGGTGGCCGAGAACGTCTTCAAGCGGCGGCTCGAGCAGGTCGACGGCATCGCCCAGGCCGCGGTGGCCGGCGGCCTGGAGCGTGAGATCCACGTCCAGGTGGATCCGGGTCGCCTGGAGGCGCTGGACGTGACCATCGACCAGGTCTCGCAGGCGCTCGACGCGGCGAACTACAGCGCGCCGGGCGGTAACATCCGGCGCGGCCGCTATCGCTACTCGCTGCGCGCGCTGGGCGAGTTCCAGACGGTGGCGGAGATCGGCGAGACGGTGGTGGGGCGCGGCGCCGACGGATCGGTCGTGCTGCTGCGCGACGTCGCCGGGGTCGAGGATGGGTTCGCTGACCGTGAGACCATCGCCCGCTACAACGGCCGCGAGTCGGTGGGGCTACTCCTATATAAGGAGGCGGGCTCCAACACGGTTCAGGTCGCTGAGCGGGTGGACGAGGTGCTCGAGCAGTTGCGTCTTGAGTACCCTGCGGTCGAGCTGGCCATCGCGTCGTCGCAGGCCGGCTTCATCCGCGACGCGATCTCCAACGTCGTGCAGGCCCTGGCGCTGGGAGCCGTGCTCGCCTTCCTGGTGCTCTTCCTGTTCCTGCACGATGCGCGCTACCCGGTGGCCATCTCGCTGTCGATCCCGATCAGCGTGATCTTCACCTTCGGGCTGCTCTACCTGAGCGGCGTGAGCCTGAACATCATGAGCCTCGGCGGCCTGGCGCTCGGCGTCGGGATGCTGGTCGACAACTCGATCGTCGTGCTCGAGAACATCTTCCGGCACCGGGAGCGGGGGCTGGCGGCGGCGGCCGCCGCCGGGCTCGGCGCGCGCGAGGTGCAGGCGGCGATCACCGCCTCGACCTTCACGACGATCGCCGTGTTCGGCCCGATCATCTACGTGAAGGGCGTGGCGGGCGAGCTGTTCAAGGACCTGTCGATCGCGGTGGCGGTCTCGCTGCTTGCATCGCTGCTCGTGGCGCTGACGCTGTTGCCGATGATCGCCGCGCGCATCCGGACGTCGGAGGGTGAGCGGGAGGGCGCGGGCGCGGGTGAAAGAGAGGTTGTATATCCGAAGACGGCGGTCGGCGGCCACGAGCCCGGCCGACTGTTCCCGCCCGTCGGCCGCTACGTGGAAGAGGCGCGGGCCCGCTACGGCGGCCGAGCGCGCTGGTGGCGCTGGCCTTCGATTCTGACGCGCTGGATCGGCGCGCTCCTCGGATCGGTCTTGAGGGTGGGCTTGGCGCTCGCCGCCGCGCTCGTCGTCTTCTGGGGCGGTCTCATCGCCAGGCCGCTGGCCGCCCTGAGCCGGCCGATCTTCCGAGTCTTCGATCGCTGGTTCGAGCGCTTCGCCGACCGTTACCACCGGCTGCTCGAGTGGGCCATCGACCATCGAGGTTCCACGCTCGTCATGGCGGCCGCCGTCTTTGTCCTCGCCCTGCTGGTCGGCTACGGGCTGCCGCGGGATCTGTTGCCGCGCGTCGATGAGGGCTCGTACCGAGCGCGGATCGAGCTGCCGCTGGGCACGCCCCTTGAGACGACCGATGAAGTGACCGCGCAACTGGAAGCCGTAGCGCTGGAGGACGCTTCCACCGAGGCAGCCTTCGCGCGCGTTGGGCGCGCCGAGGCCGCCGAGGTGACCGAGCGCGAGGCGACCGGCGTGAACACGGCGGCACTCGATGTCCGGCTCGAGGCGGGCCAGCGGACGGCCCCCGCGGTGCGGAGGTTCCGCGCCGGCATCGGCGACCTGTTGAGCAGCGAGGCGCTGACGATTGAGACGGGGCGTGCTACCGAGCTGGGCCGCGTGCTGGGTGTCGGCGAAGCCGATGTCGCGGTGAGGATCCGCGGTGAGGACCTGGACGCGGCCCTGGGTGTGGCGCGCGAGATCGAGAATCGACTGAACTCTCTGCCCATGCTCACCGGTGTGCGGATCGGACTTCTGCGGGGCCAACCCGAAGTCGAGATCGAGATCGAGCGGGAGCGAGTCGCCCGCCATGGGCTCACCGTCCGCGAGGTGGCCGATGCGATCGAGGCTTACATGCGGGGCCTGGTGGCGACCCGCTTCGTCGACTTCGATCGCAGGATCGACGTGCTCGTACGTCCGCCAGAACAGATCCGCCGCGAGTTCAACAACCTGCTCGAGTTCCAGATCGGCGGCGTCCCGGTGCGCGAGCTTATCACCTGGCGCGAGACGCTGGCGCCGGTGGAGGTGCTGCGCGACGGCCAGGGCCGCGTAGTGCCGGTCTATGCCGATGTCGCCGGCGGAGGCCTGGACGCGGCCGTCTCCGCCATCGCTTCCGCGCTCACGAACCTCGAGATGCCGCCGCGCATGCGCTACGAGGTGGGTGGCGTGAACGAGGAGATGCGCGAATCGTTCCGCTCGCTCGCACTCGCCTTCGGACTCGCTTTGGCGCTCGTCTTCATGATCCTCGCGGCTCAGTTCGAGTCGGTTATCCACCCGTTCACGATCATGCTAGCCGTACCGCTGGCGGCGATCGGTGCGGTGGCGGCGCTGATGATCGCCGGTGACGGTGTCAACGTGATGAGCCTGATCGGCTTCGTCATACTGGTGGGGATCGTGGTGAACGACGCCATCATCAAGGTCGACTTCATCAACCAGTTCAGGCGCGAAGGGCATGGGCTGCGCGAGGCGATTCTGGAAGCGGGCCGCGTACGGCTACGTCCCATCATCATGACCACCGCGACGACGGTCCTCGGCCTTACGCCCCTGGCTTTGGGGATCGGCGCCGGCGCGGACCTGCGGGCGCCGCTGGCCGTAGCGGTGATCGGCGGTCTCATCTCCGCCACGCTGCTCACACTGATCGTCGTGCCGGTCATCTACGCCAGCCTCGAGAGCCTGCGCGGTCTGGTGCGCGCCGGTGCTACGAAGCGTGCGGAGGTGGCATCGTGATTCGGCTGTCGATCAACCGGCCGACCACGGTGGCGATGATCTACATCGCCATCGCGGCCGTAGGCGTCGCCTCGTTCCTCGACATTCCGGTCGAGCTGCTCCCTGACGTCGAGTACCCGCAGCTCAGCATCAACACGAACTGGCCGGGCGCCTCGCCGGAAGTCGTCGAGGCTTTCCTGACCGCGCCCCTCGAGTCGGCGACCCAGCAGGTCCGCGGTGTGCGCAAGATCGAGTCGGAATCGAGCGAGGCGCAATCGAGCATCACCGTCGAGTTCGCACGCGGCACCGACATGGACTTCGCGCGCCTCGAGTTGGGCGAGCGGATCCAGTCGATCCGTGATGACCTGCCGCCCGACGTGAGACCGCAGGTCGCGCTCTACATCCCGCGCGAGTTCCAGACCGGCGAGCGTGTCGACATGCGCTACACGTTCTCCGGCAGCTACACGTTCGAACGGTTGCGCGACTACGCCGAAGAAGAATTACGGCCGCAGCTCGTCGGGCTCGATGGAATCGAGGAAGTAGCGGTCTGGGGTGGCGACGACCGCGAGATCCGCATCGAGCTGGACCGCGCTCGCATGGAGGCGTTCGGCGTACGGCCGTTCGACGTCGCCCAGGCGCTCAACGCTGCGGAACTGATCCGCACCGCAGGGAAGCTGCGGCGCGATAACACCGAATGGCTGGTCTCGATCCGTAACGATGTCGAGGCAGCGGCCGAGCTCGAGTCGTTGATCGTCGTGCCAGACACGCTCGGCACCGGCGAGGTCGTGCGCGTCGCCGATGTCGCCAGGATACACGACAGCACCGCCGACCCGACGCAGTACTTCCGGATCGACGGACGGCCAGCGATCATGATCGCCCTGGTCCGCGGCGTCGGAACCAACGCGTTGCGCGTGGCCGAAACGGTGAAGGCGAAGATCGAGGCGTTGCGCGGCGAGCTGCTGCCCGGTACGCGCCTCACCCTCGAGTACGACGGCAGTCGCGAGGTCGAGCGCCAGCTGACCGACCTGCGGCTGAGGGCACTGGCGGCGGCGATCGTTATCTTCCTGGTCCTGCTCCTGTTCCTCGGTTCGTTCCGTACCGCTGGGATCGTCTTCGCCACCGTGGTCTTCTCGGTGCTCATCGCAGTCAACCTGCTCTATTTCGGCAAGTTCAGCCTGAACGTGCTGACGATGGCCGGGCTGGCGATGGGCTTCGGCCTGATGGTGGACAACTCCATCGTCGTGCTAGAGAACATCTACCGGCGTCGACGGGCCGGCGGCGAGGAGTCACACGAGGCGGCGGACAAGGGGACGCGGCAAGTGGCGCTGCCCATCGTGGCTGGCACGTTCACCACGGTTATCGTCTTCTTGCCTTTCCTCTACCTGCAGGGGGAGCTGCGCCTCTACTACCTGCCGTTCGCCTATGCGGTCGGCTTCAGCCTGCTGGCCTCGCTGTTCGTTGCATTCACCTTCGTACCCGGTCTGGCGGCTCGCGCCCTGGCTGGCGGCGGTCCACGTACCCAGGCTAGCGATCGGCCCCCCTTCTACGTGCGGTTCTACCGCGGGGTCCTGTCGTTCGCCCTCGACCATCCGATCGTGGTCATCCTCCTGACCGCCGGCGCCTTCGCCGGCAGCTATCGGCTGTTCGATGAGCACGTGGTAAGGGGCGCGATCTGGGGCCGCGGTTGGGGGCAGGAGACGTATATCCAGATCATCTTCAACATGCCGCGCGGGGCGGAGCTTCAGCGCACGGACCAGCTTGTCCGTGAGTTCGAGACGAAGCTGGCGACGATCCCCGAGATCGAGCGCTTCACCGCCAACGTGATGCCCGAGCGCGCTTACATGCGCGTTACCTTCCCGGACTCGCTGGAGAACACCTACGTGCCGGTCGCCATCAAGGAGCAGATGGTGGCCTACTCTTATCTGTTCGCCGGCGCCGAGGTACGGGTCTACGGGTTCGGGCCGTCGTTCTACGGCGGCGGCGGCTCGCCGCCTACTTATACGATCAAGCTGCTCGGCTACAACTACGAGATCGTCCGCGAGATCGCCGTGGATCTGGCGCGGCGGCTGAGCCGCTTCAACCGGGTACGTGAGGTCGACACCAACGTCAGTAGCTGGTGGTGGTCCGATAAGGCGTTCGAGTTCTTCCTCAGCGTGAACCGGCCGCGGCTGGCCGGCTACGGGCTCTCGGTCGAGGAACTGCTCCGCTACGTGGCGAGCAACGTCCAGGGGCAAGTCAGCCTCAACCGCATCAAAGTGGGCGGCGAAGAGGTCACCTACTCGGTCAAGCTCGAAGGTTATCAAGAGTTCGACTTCGCTGACCTGCAGGGTCTGTTGGTGCCGACCGCGACCGGCGAACGTGTCCGATTGTCGGACGTGGCGCAGGTCGGGCGCCGCGAGGTGCTGAACCGCATCGTGCGCGAGAACCAGCAGTATCAGCGACTGGTGGGCTGGGAATTCCGTGGACCGCGCAAGCTGGGCGATCAGGTTCGCGACGTCGCGGTCGATGCGACGCAGCTGCCCGCGGGGTACTCGATCGAGAAGGAGCGCGACATCTTCTGGACCGATGAGGAACAGCGGCAGATCTACACGGTGCTCGCCTTCGCGGTGATCCTCATCTACCTGGTGACGGCGGCGCTGTTCGAGTCGCTGCGCGCGCCGTTCGTCGTGCTGCTCACCGTGCCGCTGGCGCTAATAGGTGTGTTTCTGATCTTCTTCTACACCAACGCCTCGTTCACCCGCTCGGCCTACATCGGTGTGATCATGATGGCGGGCATCGTGGTGAACAACGCGATACTGGTGGTCTATCACATAAACGAGATCCGCCGAGCCGGGAGCGAGCTCAAAGAAGCGATCATCCAGGGGACGCTGGAGCGGGTGCGGCCGATCCTCATGACCACGCTCACTACCGTGGTCGGCCTTTTGCCGTTGATCTTGTTCAGCGAGACCATCGACGCGACGATCTGGAACGCACTGGCTCTGGCCACGATCGGCGGCCTTATCGCCAGTACCATCTTCGTGCTCACGAGTATCCCCGTTCTCTACTACCTGTTCGAGCGGCGTGGCGCCGCTCGGGCCCCGGTGCCCGCCGTCGCTCCCGCCGGCGACTGACCCACGGGAACCACCCGCCGCCTCCATATGTTCTCCGCCCCAGAAGGGAAGAGGAACGCAATCCACTATTTGGAACTATGGAGGCAGTGATGTATAAAGCACTTATCTTTACAGGACTTACGGCTCTGGGTGCGGTGACGATCGCCGCCGGCGGCGCCCGCCAGCCGACTGCGCTGGAGGCGACGCCCTGGAACGTCGATGCCCCCCACACCGAGATCAACTTCTCGGTAAGGCACTTCTTCACGCCGGTGAGCGGGCGGTTCGAGGACTTCGAGATCGACCTCGCCTTCGATCCAGAGAGCCCGGGAAACAGCAGCGTTGAGGTGCGGATCGGCGTGGCCAGCATTAATACTGGCAACGAGAGACGAGACAATCACCTGCGCTCCGGAGATTGGTTCGAGGCCGAGAGCTATCCGTACATCACGTTCAAGAGTAGCTCGGTGACCCAGACCGCGGCCGACAGGCTGCTGGCCCGGGGCGAGCTGACCATCAAGGACGTAACCCAGGAGGTCGAGCTACCGATCACGCTCCTCGGCGTGCAGGAGATCCCGGAACAGATGCGGGAGATGCTGGGCGGCGTCACACAGGTCGCCAGCTTCCAGGCCGAGACCGAGCTCGACCGGCGCGACTACGGCGTCGGCACGGGCAACTGGGCGATGACAGCGGTCGTCGGCGCCGACGTCGAGGTCGAGATCGTCGTCGAGGCGAACCAGAAGTAGTCTCTGTTATCTGGCGTTCCATTGCCGGGCCCGCGTGGGGTGCTTAAAGTGCCCAGGCGGGCCCGCTGCACGTCTAAAACTACAGCCGGGAGATGGAATGAAAGGGACAGCTCATGGACTGTTTTGGCAGCGGGCTCTCGGCGCCGCGCTGCTCGCTGCCGCCGTGACCGCGGGCTGCCGGGAGGCCGAGCCAGAGGACGAGCCGGCGTCGACGGCCGAGAGCGTGCCGGCTGCGGTCATCCTAACGCCACAAGACGGTGACGAGGTCACCGGCCCCAGCTTCACCATCCAGCTGGCCGCCGAGAACATCGCGCTTCGCCCTGCGGGCGTCGATGAGCCGAACAGCGGGCACCTTCATCTGTTTATCGACCGGGAGCCGACGCCGGCGGGTCAGGTGATCCCCAACGAGCCGGGTATCGTGCACCTGGGCCAGGCGCAGACCGAGTACCTGCTCGAAGGCCTCGAGCCCGGCGAGCACGTGGTGATCGCTGCCCTGGCCGATTACCTGCACGTCCGGTTCCCCGATGCCAGGACCGACACCGTCCGCTTCAGGGTGCGCCCAGCGCAGTAGCCCGCTAGCCGGGCAGCGTCAGGCACAGCCCCGCCTCGGTCGTCCGGGGCAGCGCTCGCTGGTGCCGGTTGACAATCGGTTGAGAGCATCCGCCTAAATCCTCCTAGGGCGCCTGTGCGGAGTGCCAGCGGGCGCGCTGCTGTTCATTGTGGGGTCCGGCCGTTGTAATTACATTGTAATTACCATGAAGAGCCGTCTGGTGCGTATCGGTAACTCGCGTGGGATCCGCATCCCGAAGCCGATCTTGGAAGCGGCGGGGCTGAGCGGCGAAGTCGAGCTGGAGGTGGAGGACGGCAGGTTGGTCGTCAGGTCCGCCGAACGGCCCCGACAGGGTTGGGAAGCCAGCTTCGCGGCGATGGCCGATCAGGGGGATGACCGGCTGCTGGATGCGGAGGCGCTGCCGACGAAGTGGGACGAGGATGAGTGGGAGTGGTAGCTCGTCGCTTCGACGTGTTCCTGGTCAACCTGGATCCAACGGTCGGACGCGAGATCAAGAAGACGCGACCGTGCGTTGTGATCTCGCCGGACGAGATGAACAGGCACATCCGGACTGTGATCGTCGCGCCGATGACGAGGCGTGGGCGATCTTATCCCACGCACGTCCAGTGCCGGTTCAAAGGGAAGGATGGGCAAGTAGTGCTGGACCAGCTTCGTGCGGTCGACTCGCTGCGCCTGATCCGCAAGCTGGGCACGCTACCGAAACGTGCCCGGGAATCGGTCCTCGACGTGCTCGCCGAACTCTTCGCGCCATGACCGTGTCGGCACCTGCACCGAGCGTGCAAGCCAAGCATGAAGAGCGACCCAGGCTCCTCGCACAAGTACGTCGGGCGTTGCGGGTGCGGCATCGAAGTCGACGTACGGAAGAGGCGTACGTGAGATGGATCCGGCGCTTCGTGCACTTTCACGGCATGCGGCATCCAGCGGAGATGGGTGAGGCGGAGATCGAGCGATACCTTACCCATTTGGCAGAGGAGGGGAAAGTGAGCGCCTCGACGCAGAGCCAGGCGGCGAGTGCGCTCATCTTTCTCTACAAAGCAGTCCTGGCCCGGAAGCTGGGTTGGGTGGACGGCGTGGTCCGGGCCAAGGCGCCGCGGCGGCTTCCCGTAGTGCTGACACGGTCAGAGCTGAGAGAGGTATTCGAGCACCTGCACGGCTCGAAGGTGCTGGTGGCCGGGTTGCTCTACGGCTCGGGCCTCCGGTTGCTCGAGTGCCTGAACCTCAGGGTCAAAGACCTGGATTTCGAGCGGGGTGAGATTCGCGTTAGGAGGGGGAAAGGGGCGAAGGATAGGGTCACAGTGCTCCCCGCATCGGTAAAGGATCCGTTGTCTGCTCATCTGGCGGAGGTGCGCAAGCAGCACGAGCGAGATCGCGCCAATGGTGCGGGGTACGTCGAGCTGCCCGAGGCACTGGACCGGAAGTATCCGCAGGCGAACCGTGAGTGGGCTTGGCAGTTCGTCTTCCCAGCCGGGCGGTTGTGGACAGACTCCGGGACCGGCCGGCGCTATCGTCGCCATCTACACGAGACTGCAGTGCAGCGGGCCGTGAAGGATGCGGTGCGCCGTTCGGGGATCACGAAGCGCGCCACCTGCCACACCTTCCGGCACTCGTTCGCGACCCATCTTCTGGAAGACGGCTACGACATCCGCACCGTCCAGGAGCTCCTCGGGCACCGGGATGTACGCGTCACGATGATCTATACCCACGTACTCAACCGTGGCGGTTTGGGAGTTCGGAGTCCGGCCGACACGCTCTGAGCGAGGTAAACCCGCGCTCTACTCTAGTGACCCTGCACAAATCGCGATGCGTATTAGGCTGCGTTCTTCGCAGCCTTTGCTCGAAACCGGCTTGCTGGTAATAAGCCGGCTCGGGGTAGTATCTTGGTGGTTGATGGTCTGTTTAGATCCAAGAACAATTCCGGGTATTAGGCTGCGAGCATCGCAGGCCGCATAGGGGGCGCTCGCAGGTGAAGAAGTAGTTAGGCTGAAAGGCACGAATCGCAGGTCCTGGGTTGGCAACCTCCGTGGCCAGGCCCAGATTACAGTGTTGAGCTGGC
>JABAOC010007508.1_pt2 | contig 40357 bp, 25 predicted proteins | sample 7062161 | NCBI WGS metagenome assembly JABAOC01 (sample SAMN14538625, study PRJNA623070) | marine sediment metagenome | biome: marine biome [ENVO:00000428]; feature: marine pelagic biome [ENVO:01000023]; material: deep marine sediment [ENVO:00002113] | place: India: Gulf of Khambhat ... | reverse complement strand
GCTACAAAACAAGCCGAACTGGAGCTTGATCAAGCAGCTAAACCCGAAGTGAGACCTGAGAAAAAAGCCGAGCCCGAACCACGGGAAATTAAACAGCAACAATTAGCAGAAATGGAACAGGTCATGAACCAGGGAATGGGATTTCTATCTGGATTATTTAAAATGGCAACCGGAAAAGAATTAAGCACACAGGAACAAAAAATCGAGATCGATAAAGAAACGGGTGAGGTGGTAATGCGATTTAAATTGCCGATGGCTGCTGGTGGCTAAGCTGAATTTTTTTTGTTTTTTTATTTTTTAACTCCCCTCTGATTAAAACTCACACTGATGTTCAATTTAAACATTCGTGTGCGTTTTTGATCCGTGAGGTGATCTCAATAACCGATAATAATTTAATTTTACTTTTATTATGGTGACCATATCAGTTTTCCTTTTTTAACATTTTTTAGGGAGTGAGATTGAATAAATTTCCCAGTTGTATTTTGTTGACGCCTAAACAATAAAGACTTATTATGGGATTATTTATACTGGTGCCATCGCTTTAGCAAGTATCAATTGTACTGAAAACTTATTTGTTTTATAAAAAATTAAGTCTTATTAAAATCCTTCGAAAGTTTAGCGATGGCATCGGTAACCAACCAATAACCGAGGGAATACCCGCCCACCAATAAACTCTAAAAAATTTCCCTTGCTTCTTTCAATCAAAATTCATATACTTGAACCTGATTTTTTCCTTTATAATTCCTCTATTACTTTGTATCTTTGTGGTTAAAAATTCTATTTTTATTTGCTAACGTAAGGAGGCCAAATTGAAACTTTTTTCTTTTAAAACGAAAGAACCGATGGTACGGATCGGCATTGATTTAGATGGACAAAAATACGATTTCACCCGCATCTGGGATATGTTCAAAGATATTCAGGCAAAACATCAATTCCCTGATTTATATTTCATTCAAGTGATGATTGAGCTTGGATTTTTTAATTATAAGGATATTAATGAGGTAATTACAATAGTAAAAAATTTACGCTCATTAGACGATTTAAAAATAAAGGAAGCGATCCAATTTGATGTTCCTATTGCCCGTCCGCAGAAGATCATCTGTCTGGGTAGAAATTATCAGAAACATGCCGAAGAGTTCGATAAAACCGCTCCCAAAGAACCCATTATTTTTGCGAAGATGTCCTCTACCCTACTGCCACATAAGGGAAAAATAGTTTTGCCACGCAATGTCGGTAGAGTCGATCATGAAGGAGAATTAGCACTCGTCATTAGTAAAACTGGCAAAAATATTTCAGAATCTAAAGCCTACGAATATGTTGCTGGCTATACCATTATGAATGATGTCACCGCAAGAGCCATGCAGATCCAGGATATTGAAAACAAAATGCCATGGATGAGGACGAAGAGCTTTGATACATTCGGTCCTATGGGTCCATTTTTAGTACCCCATAACACAATTTCTAATCCTAATCAACTAAATATTACCGTTAAAGTAAATGGGGAATTTCGACAACAGGCTAATACTTCAGAAATGATTTTTAAAATTCCTGAAATTATTGAATATATTTCCAAACACATGACGTTATCTGCTGGCGATATCATTACCACCGGTACTCCAGGAGGTGTTTCAGAACTCCACAATGGCGATGTCGTGACCGTTGAAATCGATGAAATCGGTGTGCTGGAAAATTATATCATCGCAGAATAGAAAATAAAATTTAATTTGAGCTTCCTGATAGCTAATAATTTTTACTAGAAAAGACAAAATATTTATTAAGTCTTATCATCAGTTGAGATTGAAGCTCACATCTATTTATTTATGAAACATTTTTGGAATTCGTTATTTGGAATTTAAAGATAGGCATTAACCATGAAAACTCCGAAAAGAATCGGCATTCTAACGGGTGGCGGCGATTGTCCTGGGTTGAACGCCGTCATTCGCGCAGTAGTAAAAACAGCAGTAAACGATTACGCTATGGCAGTCGTGGGCTTTCTCGATGGTTTCGAAGGCATGGTTGAAAATAAATTCTTGAATTTAAATGCAGATAATGTCTCAGGGATTCTCACTCGAGGTGGTACTATTCTCGGCACCAGTAATCGTGCTGATCCATTTAAATATCCAGTTCTCGAAAATGGTAAATACGAATATCGAGATCGCTCCGATCAGACAGTCAAAACATTTGAGGAGCACGGGCTGGAGGCTCTCGTTTGCATTGGCGGTGACGGCACCATGGCGGTGTCACAAAAACTCACTCAGAAAGGTATTCCAGTCGTCGGTATTCCAAAGACAATAGATAACGATCTTTACGGCACCGATGTTACCTTTGGATTTGATTCAGCCATGACCACTGCAACCGAGGCGATCGATAAGATTCATACTACAGCCCAATCGCATCATCGGGCAATGGTGATTGAAGTGATGGGCAGATATGCAGGCTGGCTGGCACTCTGTTCAGGGATTGCCGGTGGCGGCGATATTATTCTGATTCCTGAGATACCTTACAATATTGATAGCATCTGTGAAAAAATTAAAGAGCGGAAATATCACAGTCGTTATTTTAGCATTCTTGTCGTGGGAGAAGGCGTCAAACCAAAAGGTGGCGAGATGGTTGTTAGGAAGATGATCGATGGCAGTCCAGAACCAATCCGTCTCGGCGGCATCAGCCATAAGGTCGCCGATGATATTGAAGAAAAAATTAAAGTAGAAACACGGGTAACTATTTTGGGTCACCTGCTTCGAGGTGGCGTGCCTTCCCCTGCAGATCGTTTGTTAGCCACTCGTTTTGGTGTTGCCGCAGCGCAACAAGTTGCCAAACGGAACTTTGGACAGATGGTAGCCCTTCAAGGCGCCAAAATTGGCACCGTGTCGATCGAAGAAGTGGGTGGTAAAACACGAACCATACCTTTAGACCATCCCCTGCTTTCTGTTGCCCGTTCCGTCGGCACATGCCTGGGGGATTAATCAAATTACTGTTGAGCAAAAGCAAACCGGTTAAAAATTCACAATTTCCCAATTAACACTTCAAAATAAAAAAGGCGCATAGCCCATGTGAATCGCTGTGCGCTATGCGCCCCACGCTTGTTGAAAAAAGCTATTTTGTCATCTCCAATGCCTTCTCCACACATTTTTCAATTCCTTTCGCAATATGCGAAATTGTTGGTCCTAACATGTATGCGGGAGCCGAAACAATTTTATTTGCTTCATCTACTGCGATTTCATCCACTTTGCACACAACATGCTTCCCTCCCATGTTCTCAATCGCCTGGGCAGTTCCAGTATCGTTACCAATGGTCAATTTTGGATGATGAACACCCAAAACTTTTGCTGCGATGGCTGGGGCAATACAGATAAAAGCCATTGGCTTTTTGGCAGCGTGCATTTCTTTGATCAGCCGCTCAACTTCCTGATTTACCTTACTATTGACGCCATCTATTGCAAATGTGCATAAATTCTTCGCAGCGCCATATCCACCTGGAAAAATTAAGGCATCTAAATCAGCAGCCTTCACATCTTTCATGTTTTTGATTTCACCCCTGGCAATTCGAGCAGATTCGACTAAAACATTTCTATTTTCTCCTGTAACGGGCTCGCCTTTGACATGATTAATCACATGCATCTGCGACACATCTGGTGCCATACAAATAATCTGCGCTCCTGCTCGATCAAGTGCTAACAAAGTAATCACTGCTTCATGAATCTCTGCACCATCATACACACCGCAGCCAGAGAGAACGACACCGACTTTTTTACCGACATATTGTGCCATATTTCATCCTCCTTGCATATTGATTTAACTAATAAATTGTTATTAGGACTAATATAAAAAATTGACTTTCGGAAGCTTTTTAATCCTCAATTATGAATTCGAAAATTCGAATATTAATATAACCAAAAGAGCTTTCGATGTCAATAAAAAAATCACTTGACTTTTTATTAAATTATTCTTATTTTTAGTCTACTTGAAAAATTAGGGGCTATAGCTCAGTTGGGAGAGCGCTTGACTGGCAGTCAAGAGGTCACGAGTTCGAGCCTCGTTAGCTCCACAGATGTAAAGGGTTGTAATTGCTTATTTTTGGTGTGATTACAGCCCTTTTTTTGTCTAATAAAATCGTGACTTATTTGGTACTGATTGGTACTTCTGGGTATATAAATTGTCACAAAATTGCCACAGTTTTAGTACCGCTTTTTAGTGGGGAGTTTTATCTTCTGTTGATACCTATCTAAGAACATTTCTACACCAAGATAGTATGTCCTCTGAAAAGGATATAAATGGCTGAGTAATCAGACCCTTTGCTCTGTATAGCAATTTTTTCTTCGATGAGTGGCTTCACAGTTTTTGGCGAAAAATAGCGCACTTGACTGTGTGTCAAGTGTGCAGCCTATTATTGCTGCTCTACAACGCTTTATAGACTAGTTTTTTTCAATTTTGCGCAGCTTTTTATCTATTTTGATTCATTTAGTAGCAAATATTGAATAACTTTTTTGTTAACTAGTAGTAATTTCAAGTCACATCACTAAATTTAAGGTCAAGTGACATTTACAAAAAGAAAACCACCGTGCAACAATTGGATTGATTAAAAGAATCCTACCTTGTTAGATTGTAAAATTAATAAATAATGAGTGCAGCCAAATGGATAGAGTTTTTCCTTTCCACGAGTTATTTCAATCGGCGTGTTTATCGAATACTTACAAAAGGATACGTACTTGAATATACATCAAAACAAGGTCTTCTACTGCTCATTGATGCCAATAAAGTCCGGGATCAATTTCAAATAAATGAATAATTCTGGAACTCAGGTTTGTTTTATCATAGCCGACCACCTCAAATAATGATTGGAAATAGCTTGTTTCGCTTCCAGTGGCATCGTTGAGATCGCTTATGAATTGTTCTAGCAAAGCCGGATTTGTAAAATTTATTATCGCCTCCATCACGCCCACAAAATAATAAGATGTAAAAATGAAAATTGAATTATTCTGAGGTCCTGGAAGTTTAGCTGCAATAGCGTAATCTTTGTAATATTGGGTATCGCTAACATGCTGAGGCTGGTAAGTTGCCACTGTGTCTGTTTGGTTGTCGAATAGAAAAATTTTGTGCGGAAAAAAGGAATATCGAATTTGTAATTTAGAAATTATTTGGTCCAAAATTCCAAGCGTTTTTATCGAACCAATAAATACAATATTATTCTGTTGAATATCTTCCCAAGTTAGCTCTGAAGATAGTCGAAATGTTACATCCTTGTGAGTGGAGAAAAAAATGGGCAAAATATTCTGAAGCGACCATGCACCATGTTTAGAAATATAGGGTACACTCGATTTTGCATATTCAATATTGGGATCCTGATTTTGTCTAATTAATTCATTCAATTGTTCAACAGAATTTATATGTGAATCTCGAATTCGGAGATATTTATCTGAGTTAATTATATGTTTTGTATAGAAAAAGTGGTCTCCAAAAACGATCATGGTCGGTTTTTCATTTAAAAAATCTGACCACACAGCATCATCCGACTGTATGTGTTGATAGGTATTCAATTTTGATTTGACATTTTTGAATTTGGCGTAAAAATAAATAGAGCTAATAATACAGCCAACAAACAATAATAAAATAATAATAAATAATGGAGAAAAATTAATTGCAGAAAATATTTTACGAGGCTTAACTTTTAATAAAGAGACATTATAACCGCCTTTTTCCAAAACAAGCCTTACATCATCATCCTTGCCTTCATCTAGGTAGTACCTATCCAATTTTTTCCTGACCGAGTGAGTATGGACGCGAACGATAGGATCATCAATCGGATTAAAATCAGAATCCCTGCAAAAGACTTGTTCAGCAATTATTGATTCATTCAACAATTTTCCGTCGATTGAAGCGTTAACAAGGTATGATAGAAATTTATTGTCAGTTTTTGATTTAACAAATCCCTTGCTGGCTAAAATTTTTTGAAGAATTTGTTTCAGAAGAGATTTATCATTCATAATTTTTAATATTTTTGTAAGTATGCATAATTATTAGTTTTCAATTTAAACATTCTCTAAAAAAAAAGCAACAAAATTGTTATTAACATGTTATAAATTTGTTAATATCTTGACTAATTCATAATAATAAAGTATAATATAACATCAAATTCAAGAGAATCCCGCGACATAAAATGTCATTCATACATGGAGATTTCACATGAAGAAAAATCTCTATTCTAATCCTATCAAACATCTTAAAACCTACTTTATTCAAAATTCAGGAGAATAAAAATGAACAGGCGATTATATGTGTTTTCATTTTTTGCTTTGTTTTTTATTGGTATCTTGTTCAACGTTCCCATCATTTATAGTGCTGAAACTGGGAAGATTGCCGGAAAAGTTACTGATGCGCAAACAGGTGAAGCACTTCCCGGTGCTAATGTCGTCATCAGCGCAATATGGGTAGGTGATGAAGAAGTCGTAATGTCTCAGCCAATGGGGGCTGCTTCCAATTCCGCCGGTGAATATTTTATCCTCAATATAAGGCCCGGTTTGTATAGTGTAAACTGTTTTTTCATGGGCTATACAAAAGAGAAAAGAATTAAGGTGAATATATATATAGACAGAACCACTCGCCTTGATTTTAAAATGAAATCGGAAGTAATCGAAGGTCAGGAGGTCATTGTCACCGCATATCGTCCCAATACAGTTGAAAAAGAATTAACAGCAACAAAGCAGACCTATACTATTTCCGAAGTTGAAGAAGTTGCCGGAGTTACAGATATTGCTGACATTCTTGAACTGCAAGCTGATGTTGTGGATAACCACTTTCGCGGCGGACGTGAGAATGAAACCAATTATTTAATCGGGGGACACAGCATCAACAATCCGTTAAGCAATAGCCGGTCATTTGAGCCAATGGTAGCTGCTCTGAAAGAAGTGGAAGTGATTACAAGTGGATTCTCCGCTGAATATGGCCAAGCTCAGTCAGGTATTGTCAATATGGTGATGAGAGAAGGCGGTGACCACTGGACAACACGATTCGATTTTTCAATGGATCTGCCTCATTATCAGATGTGGGGTGGTAATCCGTATTCCAAAAAAAATATGCCGTTTTTTGATCTATTAACTAATCCTGAAGAATGGTTGAAAGGATATGAAGCAGATGGTGGAATGGTAGAATATCCATTTAATAGAACCGAATTTGATGGCTTAATGCCTGATCCACTTACCGACGACGAATATAATAATATTTCTGATCCTGAGATTCTAGCTTTAAGGCTTTATTCTGATTCTCTCAGAATTGCCAGGATGGCGATGTATAATTGGCTATTAATGACCAGGGATGTGGGAATTGAATACGATTGGATGCCAGCACACCGGATTGATATTACAACTGGAGGTCCTATATCGAAAAAAATGAGAATCTTTCTGGCTGCCACCCAAAGAAAAAATGATCCTCTTATCCCAACTCCTCATCCGAATTTACGGCGCCAATTAATGGGTAATGTAACCACACAATTCAACTCGAATAATAAATTGACCTTATCATATTCTTACCACTATCGATTCCGCAATGATATCAGCGGTTCGAGCATGTATTTTGATCGAGTGAATAGTGTTGGGAAAAGAGTTGAAACTTCGATGCAATATGCACTGAAATGGAATCATATTTTCAGCCCGTCAAGTTATATGGACATCGCTTTTAAAATTTTAGATACAGATGAAAATGAACGCCCGGAATTCATTGATCCTGGTAAATATCGTGACACTGATGCCTATAATGGATCACGATACACTGAAAATACCTATGCAGACCGTTACAGGAATACAGTTACCGGTCATAATATGAATGAAATTTCAACCACCCGCGGCACAGAAAAAACATTGACCTATGGTTTTGATGGTAGTTTTGTTAGTCAATTGAATCACCAGAATTTATTGAAAGCAGGTATCCAACTTCAAGCCTATGACATTGACGTTGATGAGGAAAGAAATATTAAGTCTCTAGCTGAAAGACAGGTAATAGATTTTTCAGTCACACCTTACGAGGGTGCGCTATATGTACAGGATAAAATGGAATTCGAGGGATTAATAGCCAATATTGGATTGCGATACGACTTTTATAATTACAATTTTGAATATTATTCTAATATTTTTACGCCACTTCTGAATCCATATTATCCTGAAAAAGGTGAGGTCAGAGACCCTGATTATGCACTTAAAGACAAAACGAAATTTTATGGAAGATTACAACCGCGATTGGGCATTTCATTTCCAATTTCGGAAAAATCTGTTTTCCATTTAAATTATGGTACGTTTATTCAGAGACCTGGATTCAACCAGATTCTTTACACAAGATACAATGCTATGGGACAGATAACCGAAATTGGGAATCCCCGTTTAAAACCTGAAAAGACTTCAGCATATGATGTAGGGATTGTCCAGGCTTTGCCTTTTGGAATACGACTTGATATCAGCGCTTTTTACAAAGACGTTCAGGACCTGGTTGAACATGCCATCTATGTTAATGCCGGTAATGAAAATTATGCCAACCGGGCAAATCGTGATTATGCCGACATTAAGGGATTCAATATTAATATTGATAAAACCACTGGATTTTTAAGCTCTTATTTCAGATACAACTATCAGGTTGCAAAGGGTAAAGCCAGTGAATCCGGTGATGCTGAAATTACCATTTACGAAAAACCATTGGATGACGGCACACACATAGAATTGCCAGATCCCAGAGACATTCTTATGGATTATGACAGAACACATCGATTAATCGCCAATGTCAGACTTCACACCTCAAAAAGAGCAGGTCCGGCAATTTTTAATTTCAGACCTTTGGCAAACCTGAATATTAGTACAACCTTTACTTATCAAACCGGTCAGCCATATACATGGGACGATAAATTGTTAGGACTTGTCAATAATAAGCGGCAACCTTCTTTCAATGATCTGAAATTAAGAATACAAAAAAATATAACTGTGGGAAACTTCACTTATACACTGTATTTTGAAGGATTTAACTTGCTTAATGATAAAGAATGGGACGAAGATGTGTTTGATATTGATGGCGATTTACTTGACAGATGGAAAGACGGTCATCGGGATGAAATGAAATGGTATAATGGTTTATATGAAGAAGATACCAATGTTTTGATGGATGTTTATCAGTACAGCCGGGCGGCTCAGATATGGCGCAATCAACCAAGAACTTTTAGAGCCGGGTTAATGATACAACTATAACCAAGCACGGAAAAATAAAAATTTAAATATAATTGGAAGAGGATAACTATGAATGTTATAAAATTAAAATTCTCTGTGTTTTTTTTACTGCTGTTTCTCTCTATCTTCAGTCTTCCTGTATTGACGCAGGAGCTTGTAATGGAGAGGGATTACGTTATTCATGACCGGGGAATGCTTCATAATACTTTTTATAATACAGGTGAAATTTCCCAGGTGTGGCAGCGTTCTATTCATTTTAAAGTCACTGTCCCGTATATGAAATGGCCTCCTTATTCACGAACCGTAATTGATAGTCGCGAATATGACGGTCACAATAATGCGTTCGGTGGTGCCATTCAAATTACGGCTAATTATTTAGGTGATACCGGTGTAACAGAAGAAGAAGGACGGATGGGTGCGTTTTGCGGTGGTGTCGGCAAAGCCGAGCCCGAGCCTGCGTTTGGAGAATGGAGTTTCCCGGTATCGCTTGAACAATGGGAGAATTACCCTGTTCTGGAAGATGGTACCTTAAATCCGAATTTTGATCCGGAAGAAGCAGAACAGATTAGTAAAGCAGTCTGGAATACGAATATTGGTATCCAATGCACAAGAGTTTCCCGTTCCTGGAGCTATCCTGATTATGACGATTTAATCATCCATGAATACACATTAGAAAACAATGGCGTATTTTATGACAAAGAGCAGGCAAAATTAGTTAAAAAAGATACCACATTAGTCGATGTTCTCGTCTGTTTCAACTATGGTCTTTCGCCTTCACAGCTCGGAAATTCACGGTATTCGGATGATCATTATTGGGATCTTTACGATAAAAATTACAGCCCTACTTCATATTTCGATCATCGATACTGGCTGCAGTATAATCAGATAACCAATCAGCATGGCGACACACTCAAAGCCGGATTCCCCGAGCCATTCCTGGAGAATTTTAAAAAATTTGCAGAAACCGGTAAAAATGGCGGAGGACTGCTAAGTCCCCAGGCAGTTGGGTTCAGTATGCTCTATTATGATACGGATCGGCTTTCTATTATCGATACAAGTGACGCTTCAATGAATCAATCGGAACAGTACATTGATCCGGAACTGGATTTGATGGAATATAATGATGATGGCGAATGGATCGATATCGGACCGGATGATAAAATTAAACAGCCATATTTTGTCTATTCAGGAAAAGATCCATGTCAACGAAGTAAAATTTGGGACAAAATAGCTAACTTTGCAAAACGTTGGGGAGATGTATATAAAGGTCCTGATTCCGATGGGAATCGTATTTTACCAGATATTTGGATTGGAAGATACATCCCCTGGGATGAAGGTGATCAAGTGCATCCGACTCGAGCCATGGATTTTGGTTTGTACTACCTCAGACCGGGCGAAAAAATCGAATTTTCGATCGCTGAGGTGGCTGGGTTTGGCGCCGATCCGGAAGCAGATGTAATCGGGGGTTGGGGTAGCGAAGATATTCCTGTAAGAAAAGGCTGGTTCTGGGATCGGCCAGTGGAAGTTGAGGGACAGATCGTAACTGAGAATTATGTTGCTGATTATGGAATCCCCGATTATGTTAATTCTGATGTCATATATGTTCAGGATGTTGCACATAAAGCCTTGGAAGCATATGTGGGATACGAAATCTCGGATCCGGATACGTGGGATGAAAACAATCCGGAGTGCTGGCCGGAAAATAATCCCAAAGATGGTGTGTACAAAGTTCCCGTTCCCATACCTGCACCTGCTATTGAAACAGTAAATACTGATACCGGTACAGTCGTCATCAACTGGAAACGCCATGTGGAAAATTTTGAGAATATGTATCCCAATCATATTACCGGAAAATTGGCAACGTTTGATGTATATCGGGCAGATGCCAAAATGGGCCCGTGGAAAAAGTTGGGATCAGTGATGAAGGGAGATGTTACAGGGGACGAATATGTGTTCGTTGATAAAGACAGAACATTTTATGTAGAAGAAACCAAATATTATTCTGTTGTTTCTGTTGATGAATATGGCAACAAAAGCGGTAAAACAAATATCACCGAACATAAGAAAGCAATTGGCCCGGCTTCTGAGTTATCAAAAGTAATTGTTGTGCCCAATCCTTTTGTTATAGAATCAGGATTTGAAGGCATTGGAGCAGAACGAATGCTGGGCATTTATGGCTTACCAGAAAAATGTACGATCTATATTTATTCTTTTGCCGGACAACGAGTTTTTACAATTGAGCATGAAGCACAAGAATACTCTGACAATTGGGAACAGATAACCAGAAATAATCAGGATCTTGCATCCGGACTATATTTCTTTGTCGTTAAAACTCCTGAAGGGAAGAAAGTTACCGGTAAATTTTTGGTGATTAAATAAACCAGTGATTAAAACTTAAGGGATATAAAAATGAATAAAAATATATGTTTTATTGTGTTTGTTCTCGTTTTGTTTTCAGGTATCTTTATGACAGCAGTCGGTGCCGAAAAGGTGGGAACTACTTCATTTCAGTTTCTAAAGATTGCTCCGGATGCACGTTCATCAGCGATGGGTGGAGCATTTGTTTCCGTTGTCAACACCTCCGATGCTGTATTCTGGAATCCAGGGGCGCTTGCAGGAATAACAGGATTGGATATATCCGGTTCATATGTTGATTATTTTGTTGATGTCAGCATTTCATCATTTTCTGCTGCACTTCCACTGTTTAGACTTGGAACTGTAGGATTTCAGGCATCAATCCTTGATTATGGCAATATTGAAGTCACTGAAGTTGCGTCGCAGGGTTGGAATTCAGATTACACCAGCTTCAATCCGGGTTTGACCGGCGAAACGATAAATCCTGGTTCAATGGTTTTTGGATTATCATTTGCCCGATCTCTCACTGATAAATTCAATTTTGGATTAACAGCAAAATATGTTACCGAAGACCTGGTTCGGGAAAAGGCATCCGCTCTAGTCTTTGATGGTGGTTTAACCTACCGCACAGGATTTCGGTCACTAATTTTGGGAGCGGCTGTTCGTAATTTTGGACCTGAAATTAAATTTATCAATGAATCATATCCGCTGCCGCAAACTTTCACATTCGGGATATCAGGCTATCTTATTTCTTCGGAAAATTCACTCGTTGCGCAGTCACCATGGCAGAAGCTGCTTTTCTCCTACGATATCGTACATCCGCGGGATTATGATCAGCAGCATAGTGTTGGTGTTGAATATACATTCAAGAATATATTGATCCTTCGAGGCGGGTACAAATTCAATTATGACGAAGAAGGCATCGCCTTTGGTATGGGATTGAAAATAAAAAATATCAGGTTAGATTATGCATATGATCCGTTCGGAGAAATACTGAATTCTATTCATAAAGTCACTGTAGGTTATGGCCTTAAATAAAACATTAAGGAGAAAAATAGATATGGCATTATCTAATAAAAATAAAACGTCCATGATTATAGTAACGTTGTTATTTGCTACTGTAATCATGCCAATAACTGCTTTTACTCAGCATGTCGGTGATAATTTATTATATCAGGGGCTTGCAGAACAAAATTCAGTGAGTGCAAAAGCAGCAGCGTATGGCAATGCTTTTACATCGCGAACTGGAGACTTAAGTTCACTTTTTTTCAATTCAGCCGGATTGGTTGATATTAAATCATTTCAAATTTCTTTTTCAGCAGCTACCCAAGGCAAAATGTGGCGTGACAATCAGCAATGGTATGCTGGTACTGCCTATCGTAATGTGCCGCTTTATTTAGACGGTCTCTGGGAACCGGATCCTGCCTGGGACGGTATCTGGAGCGATTCACTGATGCAGGTGCGTTATGACTCACTTGGGAATCCTGTCGGCACCGCCTGGGACGTCACTACTATAAAAGACCCGGTATATGGGAAAGATGTTTACAGCAAGGAACGGGCTGACAATGAATACACATCCGACAAATTCAGTTTTGATAATATTGCACTGGCAGTACCTTTTCAACTTGTCGGGAAGCAATGGGTTGCAGCGGGATCGTACCACAAACGATACGATGTCCATGATTATGACTGGAACGGCACGCATCTCAATCCCACCTGGCATACTTCCGAAATTACAATTGCAGCGCCCGGTGATACTACTCGCACGGATTGGTCAGTGTATACAAGAGAACGAACCGGGGGTGTATATAGTATTAATGGCGCATTAGCCATGGAATTGAATAAATATATCCAACTCGGGATAGGATTTAATCGGTTTGCTGGTGAAACAGACGACAAACTTATGTTGGATCGTGTCGGTTATTTCCTTACAGAACATCAAGGTGAAAATTGGGCATTCTCACATGAAAGCCATCTATCAAAGACAACAGGAATGTCAAAATTCAGCTCACTACAGTTTAATATAGGTTCTATTATTAAATTAGATAATTTCAATTTCGGATTTAATGTGAAACTTCCTTATACCGTCGAGCGAGAGTGGAATTACGCAACGGTCATTACAACTACAAGAGGCTCCACTTCATATGACAGTTCCGGTGTGGATAAAGTGGATATTCCGGCGACTTACAATTTCGGCTTAACCTTCAAACCGTATAACAAACTTACACTTTCCTTAGATTTTGAAAAGACGAATTATAGCAAAACGACTTACAATCTGGATGAAACTTTTCAGGATTCGCTGACGCTGTATACAAAATGGGTCGATCAGTTTTCATTAGGATTTGGCGTAGAATATAATCTTACTAAATTTTTGACCGTATTGGCAGGTTACCAGAGCCGAACAACGCCTTTTATTCCCTATGGTGTCGCCATAAAAGATCGTGGCCCATCTGGTGAGACCTATTCCATCGGATTCAGTTTAAACGCTCTTTGGGGACGATTTGATGTGTCATATAATTATTATCACCTTAAGTATTATGACGCTTTTTTCACAAACAACAATTATACATTACAGTCGCTGAAAAAACTATCTTTTGGATACACGATATTTCTTTAATCAAGTACACAATTAATTAAAATCATTCATTAAATTTATGGAGGGATTCCATGTTTAAAAAATTGTTGCTACCATGTATTGCTGTTCTATTTCTCTTAAGCGCGTCATTCGCGCAAACAAATGTCGCACCGGGTGACGGAACGCTTAAAGCGGCAATAACTGCTGCTTCTGCCGGTGATATTTTGGTATTGGAAAGCGGCGGTGTTTATACGGAATCAGAAGCTACTGCTTATGAAATCGACAAGGAACTGACTATCAAAGCTGCTGATGGAGCAGATGTAAAACCCAAAGTCGAAATGCATGCCTTTGCCAGTGGTACGGTTGAGCGGGCTGATTTCTTCTTACTTAAGGATGGCGTTTCAATCAGCCTGAAGGGTATCGAATTTGATGGATTGGAACCGGATACAACTGTCTATCGTGCTGCTGATAACTTGATCGCCTTGGAAGAAAATGCATCTATCGGTACAATTGAAATAGATGATTGTATCTATCATCGTGCATTTGGAAATGTGGTGGATGGAGGCACAGATGGCGCTAGTGTTGAGAATGTTGTCATCACAAATAGTTTTGTCGGTAATGTCAATGGCGGGCCTGAGTTCAAGGAAACAGCATTAACAGGTTTATTAAAAGCTGAAAATAGCACTTTCTGGAACTTGTCGAATAGATTTCTACGTGCTCAACCTGGCGGTGGCGATGCTGAAGGTATTGTTAATCATTGCACTGTTTATGGTGTAGCAGGTAAGCGCATCATTATGGCTAAAGCCAACAATAAAAAGTGGCTGGTAACTCATTCCATTTTTTCAACATTTATTGGTAGAGAAGCCGGCTCCAGTATTCGTCCTGGAAATAACGCTGCTGACACACTTAATTATTGTATTTTACATAGTAATGTTGGCTTACATGGCGATTGGGATGTTGTTGAAAACAACAGTGAAGACGATCCGAAGTTTGCTGATCCTGATAATGGTGATTTTACCTTGCTGGAGGGATCGCCTGCATTAACCATGGCGAGCGATGGCGGCGCCATTGGTGATCCTCGCTGGGTTTCCGGAGCAACCGGGATTAACGATAGTCAAACATCTACTCCTGTCGATTTTAAATTATCACAAAATTATCCCAATCCGTTCAATCCGACAACGCACATTGCGTATACTTTGGCAGCAAAAAATCACACAACGTTGACGGTTCATAACATTTTGGGTCAAATAGTGGCTACTTTGGTTGACAAGCAAATGGAAAAAGGAAGCCACGAAGTAAGGTTTAATGCTGCTGGTCTTTCTTCCGGCGTATATTTTTATCATATCAAATCCGGTCAACATACATCAGTTCGCAAAATGATTTTATTACAATAAGGAATAGCTACAGAATGCGGCATAAATCGCCGTGTGTTATATTTCATGCGGCGATCTATTTTATAAATTAGTGTTATTGCACTCACACGTTAGCTCAAAATATTTTACAGTTGAAATACTTTGCTTATTAATGTGGCAACAAATAGTCTTGCATTTTATGAGTTTCTCGGACGTCATCCTGAGGCGTTTTTTGCCGAAGGATCTATGACCTTCGAACGTTGTGTGGTCAGAGATTCTTCATCCCAATAAAAAACATTGGGATTCAGAATGACACACAAAGAAATGCCAGACTATTAATGGCCGGATTAATAATATAACCAAGCAAGATGTCCCAGCAAGAAAGGAACAATCGTGATTATCAAAAAACAAATCAATTTAAAAAATATTTTAATTATATTACCCATAATTATTTTATCTTCCATTTCATGCACAAAACACTCTTATGTTGAATTTGGCTGGAATCAGGTACCTGAAATTTTAAAACTGATTGTACCTCCAACTTTTCAGGATAAAGAGTACAATATTCTTAAGTATGGCGCAATAGCGGATGGCAAAACCGATTGTTCCGATGCGTTTAAAAAGGCAATTGATGACTGTCACTCCAATGGTGGAGGACGAGTTATTGTGCCTGAGGGTACATACCTAACAGGTGCTATTCATTTAAAAAGTAATGTAAACTTACATATCAAAAAAGATGCAACTATTTTATTCGCTACAGATAAGAAGAAATATCTCCCGGTTGTCTTTACACGATTTGAGGGAACAGAGTGCTATAATTACTCACCATTTATTTATGCGTTTGAGCAAGAAAATATTGCCATTACCGGAAAGGGAACACTGGATGGCCAGGGGAGCTTTTCGAACTGGTGGTCATGGGCCGGCAACACCCGCAAAGGCTGGAATGACGGTGAGCCGAATCAAAATCCGGATCGAGCCGAACTACTGCGGATGGCTGAGGAAAATGTCCCGGTTAAAGAAAGAATTTTCGGAGAAGGTCATTATTTACGTGTCAATTTTATTCAACCTTACAAATGTAAGAATATTTTAATCGAAGGAATTACGCTTAAACGTTCCCCCATGTGGGAAATTCATCCGGTGCTCTGTGAAAATGTAACTGTCCAAAATGTGACTGTTATCAGTCATGGCCCCAACAATGACGGCTGCAATCCGGAATCCAGCAAAAATGTGTTGATCAAGGGTTGCTTTTTTGATACCGGTGATGATTGCATTGCTATTAAATCAGGACGAAATGCCGACGGCAGACGGGTAAATGTGCCCAGTGAAAATATCATCATTCAGGGATGCACAATGAAGGATGGACACGGCGGCGTCGTAATCGGGAGTGAAATATCCGGGAACTGCCGGAATGTGTTTACTGAAGATTGTGTCATGGACAGTCCCAATCTCGAGCGCGCGTTGCGTATAAAATCGAATTCGAAACGCGGCGGCATTGTAGAGAATGTTTTTATGCGAAATGTCACCGTAGGCGAAGTAAAAGACGCCGTTATCAGGGTAAATTTTCATTATTCCGAAGGGGATGTCGGGCAACATACCCCCCTGGTTCGAAATATCCACGTTAATAAAATCACCAGCAAAAAAAGTAAATATGCCTTTTATTTTGATGGCTATGAAAGGTCTCCGATTGCAAATATTACGATTGAAAATTGCCAATTTAATGGTGTGAAGAAAGATGATTTGATAAATCATGTATCAGAGTTGACATTGAAACAGGTTTATCGCAATGGTAAGCTTCAGGAGTCGTATTAACTCCATCCATTAAACATATTACGAATTGGAAAGGTATACCATGTCGAATTTAAACCGGAGAGAATTTAATAAAAATCTGCTCAAAGGTCTGGGCGTTTCAGCGTTGGCGGCGGCAGGCTCATTGACAGTGGTTGATGATGTTCAGGGCAGAACACCGGATAAGCCGAATATCGTTTTTATCTGTTCTGATCAACATGCCTATAAATATACCGGCTACATGGGGCACCCATTTGTGAAAACACCCAATTTGGATAGAATTGCCCGGAATGGAACTGTCTTTGAAAGCTGTTATACCGGAAATCCTGTATGCGCACCCGGCCGGACAAGTTTAATGACAGGTATGTATGCCTCTGATTGTAACTCGTTTTGCAATTCAACGGTGTGGGATGGAAGTCATCCACTATGGTCGAAACGGTTAAAAGATGCCGGTTACTATTGCTGGGCTACCGGCAAAATGGACCTGAATGATAAATTTGACACCGGATTTGTGGAAGTCGATACAAAGCATGGGCACGCCTCAAAACCGGATATTACTTCTCTGTTCAGACGGCCTGTTGGATATCGAATCAAAGAACGCGAAGGAGTGAATGGCAAATCCAGCAAAAATCGAAATAACGATGATAAGAAAGCAAAAACAGCATTAAATTTTATTAGTGAACAATCTGCGGATTTAAATCAGCCCTGGGCGCTATACGTTGGTTTTCATGAACCACATCCTAAATTTGTGGGATATGAAAAATACTATAACATGTACTACCCCAATCAGGTGGATATGCCGAATATACCGCCGGGACACCTGGAAGATTTGCACCTGGTGTATCAGGAGCTTCAGCATTTTAAACGAATCGCTACACCTATTCCAGAAGAACGAATCCGACGAGCACGTGCTGCTTATTATGCAATGATCACTGAATTGGATGAGTATATCGGCAGGTTGTTGGACGCCTTGGAAAGATCAGGTCAACTGGAAAACACAATTTTCATCTATACGTCGGATCATGGTGAGTCGCTTGGAGAACACGGATTATGGTATAAAAATAATCTTTATGATGTTGCTGCACGAGTGCCGCTAATTATGATGGGGCCCGGTATTCCTAAAGGCAAGCGAATTTCAACACCAGTTGGACATGTTGATGTCGTTGCCACCATACTCGAATGGGCTAAAATCAAACGACCGTCGGAACTACGTGGCCACTCTTTGACACCGCTTCTAAATGGCAAGTCGTGTGATTTTCCAGGTTTTGCCTTTTCTGAAACTCACTCCGAAGGCAATTGCACCGGTTCATTTATGATTCGGAAAGGTGATTGGAAATTTATCCATTTCACCTGGTATGATGATTTGTTGTTTAATATCAAAGAAGATCCAAATGAATTCAACAATCGCATCAATGATCCGGAAACCAAAGATATTGTGACTGAACTAAAAGCAATTCTTGAAAGCCTGGTTGATACCGAAGCTGTTACTATTAGAGCCTTTAAGGCGCAGGAAGGAATTTTAAAAAAGTGGGCAAATCAGATGACCGAAGACGAACTATTCGAACAATTCATAAGTCGGCTTGGGATAGGCCAGGCCCGTTCGATGGCTAAAATGGTCAGGGAGCGATTTGTTGAATAATGTCCAAGAACCATAAACTTAGGGTGACAAATAAAATGCACAAAGTGAAGAGCGAACAGATGATGAACGGTCTATCTCGGCGAGATTTTATGAGAAAATCACTGCTGGGAATCGGTGGCCTTGGTTTGGGTTTATTTAGTACTCAAAACACGAGTTGTAATTCCCATCAAAAATTGAATTTGGAAGGATCGCGACCTAATATATTATTAATCGTTGCCGACGATGCCGGTTGGCGGGATGTTGGTTATCATGATTCTGAAATTAAGACACCGGCGATCGATAATTTAGTGGAGACCGGAGTCGAATTGAACCAATTTTATGTGTGTCCAACGTGCTCGCCAACCCGGGCTTCATTGTTAACCGGAAGACCAGCCAGCCGATTCGGAATTCTAGGACCGATTGCAGGCAAAAGCAAACAAGTACTGCCTGTTGAAAACACGACTCTGGCTGAATTGTTAAAAGAAAGTGGTTATGCCACAGCAATTACAGGGAAATGGCATCTGGGGCTACGACCAGAAAATGGTCCTCACAAGTATGGTTTTGAATATACCTATGGCTATTTGCACGGGCAAATTGATCAATACACTCATCGGTACAAATTTGGTGATCGAACATGGCACCGTAATAATGATTTCATCGACGAAGAAGGCCATGCTACAGACCTGATCACAAATGAAGCGATTCAATATATTAAAACCTATCGGGACAAAAATAAACCATTTTTCCTTTATGTACCGTACAGTGTACCACATACACCAATTCAGGAAGAAGATAAATGGCTTGAAATTTACAAAGATTCAATTAAAAATGAATCTCGTTGTGCATTTGCTGCCTCGGTTACACACATGGATTATGCAATCAGCCAGTTACTCAAAACATTGGATGATGAGAATCTGAAGGAAAATACACTAATCATTTTCATCAGTGATAATGGGGCGCAGGAAAACTGGATGGACGTGTCAGATAAATATGATGGCAATCATGGCCCAAACGATCGGCTTGGTGATAACCGCCCACTACGTGATTGGAAGGGGAGTTTATATGAAGGCGGTATTCGCGTGCCGGCAGTATTTAATTGGCCTGGAAAAATTAATACAGATAAGGTCAATGACATAATATCGGCAAATGATATTTTTCCAACCCTAGCTTGCCTTGCTGGTAGTAGTGTGCCTTCTCAAGCTGAAGTAGAGGGAGTTAATGTATGCAAGGCAGTGATTGATGGTACTCCATTGGGAAAACGAACACTTTACTGGCGGACAAAAAAACAGTTCGCATTGCGAAAAGGTGATTGGAAACTGGTTTATACTGGCAAATCATTGCTAGAAGGAACTCATGAACTTTATAATTTAGCAAATGATCCAAATGAGACTCATAATATGGCCAATGATAATCATGAAATTGTAAATGAAATGTTTGAAGAATTAAAGAGGCAGGCAGAATTAGACATGATTTCATAACAAATATTGCCTTTACAATATAATTAAAATTGTGAAGCGTGAGACATCAAACGTGGAACGAAATTCTATTTTTTTTATCACGTTTCACGTCTCATTTTTAACATTTAACTTACAGCTATGATATGAAAGAGGCATTTATGAAGCGACGAGATTTTATTAAAAAAATTGGACTTGCATCAACAGCCATTTCGTTGAGTGGCACACTTAGTTCAATCACTTATGGATGTGATCAACAAAATAAGCGACCCAATATTTTATTTATTGGTGTAGATGACCTTAACGATTGGATCGGCAGTTTTGGTGGACATCCAGATGCAATTACGCCCAACCTCGATCGCTTGCTACAGCGCGGTGTTAAATTTAACAATGCGCAGTGTGCGGCACCGATCTGTAATCCATCACGCACAGCGCTGTTCACTGGATTACGTCCCTCTACTACCGGAGTTTATGGAAACTCCCAGCCCTTTCGGTTCAATGAGAAATCAAAAGATGCGGTTACTATTCCGCAGCACTTTCATCAAAATGGCTATTATACTTGTGGTTCAGGGAAAATGTACCACGGCGCATTTCCTGATCCATTTGGATGGGATGATTATTATCCGGGATTGTTAAAACATGTTCCATCGCAGAGAAATCCAAAAAATAAACCCGTTTGTGGTGTTGAAGGACTTGGAAATGTTGACTGGGGGCCAGTGGATTTAAAAGATGAAGAAATGCGGGATTACAAAACCATAGATTATTGTATCAATCAACTCAAAAAGAATCATAGCAAACCATTCTTCATCGCCTGTGGTATAAAATTGCCCCATTTGCCCTGGTATGCACCGCTGAAATATTTTGATATATATGATCCGGATCAAATTACTATGCCATTATTAAAAGAAGATGATCTGGATGACATTCCAAAAGCAGGACAGAAAATGATTCATCGGGAGTTGTTTGAGCGAATCAGGCAATCTGGCAAATGGAATGAAGGCGTTGTAGCTTATTTGGCTTGTGTCAATTTTGTGGATAAACAGATTGGTCGCCTGTTAGCTGCATTGGATCAATCAGGATATGCAGATAATACAATCATTGTATTTTGGGGAGATCACGGTTGGCATCTTGGTGAAAAACTGCACTGGAAAAAGAACACCTTGTGGGCTGAAGCTGCACGGTCACCTTTTTTTATCTTTGTTCCGGGGTTAACAAAGGAGAGTGCTGTTTGTAACCGTCCTGTCAATCTTCTTGATATTTATCCGACTCTGATCGATCTTTGTGGATTGCCGCAACGAAACGAATTAGAAGGGACATCTCTGGTCAGCCTGTTAAAAAATCCGGAAACAAAATGGAACAGACCATCGCTTTGTACGCGAAAACGTGGCAACCATGCCCTACTCGATGAGCGATGGCGCTACATCCGGTACCAGGACGGATCAGAAGAGCTTTATGACCACAAGCATGATCCCAACGAATGGACAAACCTTGCTGAAGATCCTTCTTATTCAGACATTAAAAATGGATTTCAGAAATGGCTGCCGAAAACAGATGCAGAAGATGCTCCTGAAATTGAGAAAAAGGATTATCAGACGAAAATACGAAAATTGAGTGCTGATAAGGGATTGATTATCGATTAATTTTAGATACGAACTTATGAATAGTGAATAATACAAACATGTTTAAAGTTGCTGTTTTAATAGCTTGCTTTTTCTGGACAGATATTCTCTATGGACAGATCCCGGCTTTCCCCGGAGCAGAAGGCTTTGGCAGGTTTGCAGCCGGTGGACGTGGCGGTGATGTATACCATGTAACCAACCTCAATGATGATGGTGCAGGTTCTTTGCGGTATGGCATTGAAAAAATGAATGGTCCCCGTACTATTGTTTTTGATGTTTCCGGCACTATTGAATTGAATAAGAGGCTTAAAGTGAAAAAGCCGTATTTAACAATTGCTGGACAGACAGCACCTGGTGATGGCATTACACTCGGAGGCAATGCATTTTATATTGATGCCAGCCATGTTATTGTCAGGTATATACGCTGCAGGTATGGGGATATTAGCGGCGAGGAGAATGACGCTGTTTCTATTACCGGCGGAAATAATATTATCGTTGATCATGTCACCGCCAGCTGGTCGGTTGATGAAACATTTTCCTGCCAGAGTGAAGATGTTGATTCCCTGAGCGTCCAGTGGTGTATAATAACTGAAAGCCTTAATAATTCAATTCATAGCAAGGGTGCGCATGGTTACGGAGGGATTATTGGCAGTTTGAGGCAGACTTTCCATCATAATTTATATGCACACCATAGTTCCCGAACTCCTAAAGTTACCGGACGCAGGCATTGTGAAGTCGATTTCCGGAATAATGTAATCTACAACTGGGGACATAATAGCTGTTATGATGGTACTTCATCCTATATGAATTGGGCAAATAATTATTATAAAGCAGGGCCGGCAACTTCAAGCGCTGTGAGACACAGAATATTCCAACTAAGTGATGCAGACATTGAAGCCGGTGGTAGCAATTCACCGGAGGACTCTCAAAACTATGAGACATCATTATACGCGGAGGGGAATTATGTGGATGAATTTCCTGAAATAACCGCTGACAACTGGAACGGAGGAATAGATTTTTATGATGGTGCAACTGAAGCAAAAAATAGAGCTCATACTCCCTTTGATTTTCCGGCTATTACAGAACAGACAGCAGAAGAAGCCTATCCGCTTGTTCTTGAGAGTGCTGGAGCCTCTATTACAAGGGATGTTATTGATGAAAGAATTGTTAATGAAGTTATTTCAGGAACAGCGACTTATTCAGGTTCAATTTCAGGAGCCCCGGGCTTAATTGATTCCCAGAATGATGTTGGCGGCTGGCCTGAACTTTCCTGTAAGCTGCCCAAAACTGATACCGACCGTGATGGTATGCCGGATGAATGGGAGACCGAGTATGGATTGAATCTTAATAATCCTGAAGACAGAAATGACGATGATGATTTTGATGGTTATACCAATCTGGAGGAATATCTTAATTCAATTATTTCTCATCCAGGAATAACCGATATTGAAACAAATAATAATAAGCCTCAGAATTATGTTCTAAAGCAAAATTATCCGAATCCATTTAATCCAAAAACGGTAATTCCATTCAATTTAGCGAAAACCGGGCACACACGGTTAACTGTTTACAATATGCTGGGACAAAATGTTGCAACATTGGTGGACGAAGAATTAGATGCGGGTACCTACAAGGTATTTTTTAATGCGGACGATCTGCCATCAGGTGTATACTTTTACCGGATTCAATCCGGTAATTTTTCAATGGACCGGAAAATGTTGCTGGCGAAATAAGTGTAATAAAACCAAATCTTAATTACGATTACACAATCAAAATATAAAGGGAAAATTACAATAATGAAGAGAAGCGTAATTATTTTTAGTTACCTTTTTCTGGTACTCACAAACTTTGTTAGCACATCAGCACAGGAAAAAAACTGCATTGCAACAAATGCAGATGAGAAACTATTCAATGATTTTTACAATGCAGGCGGTCAAGTACTCTTTTTTGATGATTGTAAAGGTAATTGGAAAATCAACTGGTCCCTCGATGGGAAAATCGGATACGTTGAAAACAGCCCGGAAGGTATGGCTTTACATTCTGGTCCGGAGTTGAAGAATGATGCACATCATGTAGTTTTATGGACCAAAAAGTCTTTCACCGGTGATTTAATAATTGAATATGACTATACCCGTCTTGATAAACGGGATAGACAGGTAAATATTATTTATATACAGGCAACCGGATTTGAAGAAGGGGTGTACAGTAAAGATATTTTTGACTGGAATTCACTTAGAGAAGTCCCGTCTATGAGTAGTTATTATAATTACATGCATGTACTACATATAAGTTATGCGGCATTCAGTGCAGAAGGTGATTATATACGGGCTCGTCGATACAGGCCTGATCTATACAATAAAAAAGAGAATACTGAGCTGGGAGCAAGTTATCATACCGGATTTTTTGATACGGGAGTAAAACACCATATCACAATAATAAAAAAAGGATTTGATCTTTATATGAAGGTTTCCAACAAGGAAAAAACAGTGCTCTATAAATGGAATTATTCTCAGCATCCTGAAATTGTTGATGGTCGGATAGGATTAAGACAAATGCAAAAACGGTCTTCATTATATAAAAATTTTGTTGTGAAAAAATTAGAGATCGATTAAGGCAGTTCAAATAAAACTATTTGTTTTATACTTTGCGCCTTTGTGACTTCGTGGATTAAAATTTTGCTCATAAACAAAATATTGCCACCAAAATTCTTAAACACAAAGTATATAAATATTCAGTTAATATTTATAATACTATGTGGACAATAATAAATAAATGGAAAAAAATAATTCTCCGATACTTGTTATTGTATTATTACTTGTTTGTGCGAATTCCCTTTGGCCGCAAACCAAGAAGATGCTCGCATTTCCCGGAGCAGAAGGATTTGGCCGGTTTGCCAAAGGTGGGCGTGGGGGAGATGTGTATCATGTAACAAATTTAAATGATGCAGGAAAAGGTTCTTTAAGGTACGGGATTAAAAAAGCAAAAGGTCCTTGTACGATTGTTTTTGATATTTCCGGAAATATAAAACTGACTAAACCTCTAACCATCAATAAATCCCATATTACGATTGCCGGGCAAACTGCCCCGGGGGATGGTATAACGATAACAGGATATCCGCTTATTACAGACGCTGATGATCTAATTATTAGATATATACGTTGTCGGCTTGGTGATGACCATAGAAGTAAATATGATGCCATTCATGTAAGCTCCGGATCCAATATAATATTTGATCATGTAACAGCAAGTTGGTCAACCGACGAAACATTTTCTTTTCAGAGCAAAGAAATAGATTCACTAACAGTTCAATGGTGTATGATAACGGAAAGTTTACGTGACTCATATCATGAAAAAGGACCTCATGGTTATGGAGGTATTATTGGTGGTAAAAGACAAACTATTCATCACAATTTATATGCACATCACAGTTCACGCAGCCCCAAAGTTACCGGACGCAGACACTGTGAAGTTGATTTCAAAAATAATGTAATTTATAATTGGGGATACAATAATTGTTACGACGGTACTTCCTCTTATATGAACTGGGTGAATAATTATTATAAATCAGGTCCGGGAACAAAGAAGAAAGTAAGAAACAGAATATTTCAATTGAGCGATGAGGATATTGAACCTGCCAGTATTAATTCTCCGCAAGATTCCCAAAATTATGAAACCTCTTTATATGCAGAAGGCAACTATGTTGAAGGTTTTCCTGTTACGACTAAGGATAACTGGAATGGCGGCATATCTTTTACTGGAGGTGCCACAATGGAAAGGAACAGAGCTCATAAACCATTTGATTTCCCCACCATTAATGAGCAAACAGCACAGGAGGCTTATCAAATCGTAGTTTCAAATGCTGGCGCATCATTATCCAGAGACACGATTGATAAAAGAATTATAAATGAAGTTCTTACCGGTACAGCTAAATATGGAAACGGTGGTATAATTGATTCACAGGATGATGTTGGCGGATTGCCGGATTTAAAATCATTGCCGGCACCGAAAGATTCCGATCAAGATGGAATGGCTGATGATTGGGAAATGGAGTATGGTTTAAATCCGGATGATCCTGAAGACAGAAATTACGATAAGGACCAGAATGGTTATACAAACCTGGAAGAATATTTGAATTGGCTAGTTGACCATCCGATATCTAACCGTTGAACTTAATAAATCGTCTGTTAAAAAATATTGAAAGGTAACCATAAATTGTAATTTTTTTTGCATAGAAAAATCAAATTAAAAGAATCTGAGGATCCCAGTGTTGTCGGCTCAAATATTCGATACATATAAACGCTTTAGAAAAATGTGCTACTTCCCAAATCCAGACAATATTAATTAACTTAGTAAAAAGTGAATAAAATGAAACTATTGAAATTAGCTTCATCCATTCTGTTTTTATTATCTCTTATAGCCTGCAATAATTCAGGACAAAGAGAAACTGCGAGCAAATCACAGTATGTAGTTGATATATCCTTGCCCTGGTCACAGCGTATGGCTGAAACCATCATGTTCGATTTTCCTGAAGTATGGCAAATGGAAAAGGGGAAAGAATTTAAATGGGCTTATACAAAAGGACTGGTTTGTAGCGCTTTTCTTGAACTATGGAAAGCGACCGGGAACCGAAACTATTTTAAATATGCTAAAGCATATGCAGATACAATGATTAATGAAAATGGCATTATATATAAATACAAAATGGAAGACTATAACATAGATAATATTAATCCCGGTAAGATGTTATTTGAACTTTACGCTGAAACAAAAGATCAGCGGTATGAAATAGCATTGAAAACCCTCCGCAGACAACTAGTAAACCATCCTAGAACTAAAGCTGGCGGTTTCTGGCATAAGAAAAGGTATCCGCATCAAATGTGGCTCGATGGTCTCTATATGGGCGCTCCTTTTTATGCGCGTTACGGTAAGCTTTATAATGAGCCTGAGAGTGTGGATGAAGCGGTAAAATGGATAATTTTAATGGAAGAAAAAGCAAGGGATTCCAAAACAGGTCTTTTATACCACGCGTGGGACGAAAGTAGAGAACAGCGCTGGGCAAATAAGGAAACAGGTTTGGCCCCTCATTTCTGGGGCAGAGGTATGGGTTGGTATGCAATGGCATTGGTTGATATTTTGGATTATGTCTCTGATCATCCGCAAAAGAACGAGATTATTAACATTATTGAAAGAACCGCTGAAGCTGTTGTGAAATTTCAGGATGAGAAAACTGGTGTATGGTGGCAGGTGCTTGATATGGCCGATAGAGAAGGGAATTATCTCGAAGGATCTGTAAGCTCCATGTTTACTTATTTTTTGTTAAAATCTATTGGTAAAGGCTATCTGGATAAGTCTTATTTAGGCTATGCAAAAAAGGCCTACGAGGGTATTCTGAATCATCTCATCAAAATTAGGAATGATGGTAGAATTGTTATTACACCAGTTTGCGCCGGCGCAGGATTAGGGGGGGATCCGTATCGAGATGGAAGTTATGAATATTATATAAATGAAAATAAAAGGGACAATGATCCCAAAGCTGTCGGTCCATTTATAATGGCTAGTATATTGTATGAAGCACCTTGAGGATTGTTTATACATATCCGAAGGATTATCTACCTGAAGTGCTTACTCGTTTTGAAGGTAGCGAATTATATAACTATTCACCAATGAATTACGCCTATAAACAGGAGAACATCGCGATTACCAGTGAAGGAGTGGCAGATGATGGTCAGGCTTCTATTGAGAATTGGTGGTTCTGGAAATACGGGGAAAAAGATAAGCCATTTCAAATTATGGGGTTAGAAGAACATCCCATAGAAAATGTGAAAATAATCAACTACAAGGTTAATGATATCAAAAAAGAAAATGTGATTGAATGGGTAAATGGCTTAGTACTTTATGACGCGGTGATAAATAATGAATTATCAGATACAATATAAAACGAACAATATTTCAAGTTTAAATACAAAAAAAACTATTTTTAAGATAAAGTACTTAGTGTTAGCATTATTGTTTAGCTTATTCATAACGGTATCACACAAAACAGAAAGATGACTCCGTATCAACTTAATTCATCCTCATACCCTCAAATTACAAATGTGCTCAACAAAGTACTAAAGTTACCATCAATCCAATTCAGGATAATGAAGTTGAAGGTGTGGAGCTAGTAGTTATAACTATAAATGTTAGTGAGAATGATTATCATGTAGGCTGTCCTTATGCTTCACTCGTAGCAATCAATGATTCTCCATCTTCAGTAGGCATAAAAAAAGAGAGCATGAATTAGCGACTGAGTTTATTGTACTTAAACAGAATTATCCCAATCCATTTAATTCATCAACACAAATCAATTTTTATCTTCCGACTAATCAGCATGTTTCTTTGAAAATATATGACATAAAAGGTAGACCTATCACAACTCCCATTGAATCAGAATTAAAAATGGGGCGTCACCAGATAAACTGAAATGGGAGAGATATACGAGGCAATAATATGCCCAGTGGAATTTATTTTGCCCGATTGTTTTCCTATTTGTTTCTTTAAAGATTAGGGAGGAAGCTCTTCTTAAAGAAACTAGAATTTTTATTTTCTAGATTATTTAAAATAGTTAGGCTTTCATTTGGTTAATGTAGATCATTATTTTGTACTTCGTGTGGAGGATTATACATAAATAAATTTATATCTGAAAAGTATTAAAGAAAAATATGCTAGTAAGTTTTTTTACCATTTGCCAGAAAATGTAATGAACCGGTAGATAAAATTCGATTAAATATTTTAGAGATAAGAAAGTGAGAGTATCCGAGATTTATATGCAATTGGACTTGGGAATGTTAAAATATTAATTGAAAGACTTGAGTTATAAACGTCAATAAAATGGCATTCACAGAATATTAGTACGTGATAACAGAAGTAAATACAATATGATAAGATGTACACAACACTTGACTGGGGGTCAAGGGGTCGGAAGTTCAAATCTTCTCGCCCCGACTATTAATCCCTTGTAACTTAGAAGATTATAAGGGATTTTTTTATGGCCTATTTTTGCAAAAACGCACTTGATCTTTTGTCAAGGAATAATCGGTTCAAATTCTGTCGCTCTATCAAATAAAAGGGTTGTAAATTAATAATTTAGAACGCATTACAGCCCTTTACTTATTTGTTGGTTTCACTAAGTGCTTGGTATGGATAGGTATGTTTTGGTTTAGAAAACGTCACCATAACGGCACTCTATGTATAAACACGATGCTTTAATTTGATAAAATGTAAAATGATAGTATCAGCGAGACAATTGATAGTGTGTCAAGTGCGAACAAGAAAATATGAAATCATTGAGTAATACTTGCACGAGACGAAAAAAATCCGACCTTGCTGGATTGTACAAATAATTTAAATTGAGGGCGCCTTAATGGATTGAGTTTATTTTTCCTATGGGCTTTGATAAGAAATGTAAAAAGAGAAAACATGAAATCTCCCAAAAATAAAATAATATAGAATTTTGGGCATTTGTGCAAGTATTAAATCTACGGATATAATTTATCCCCCCAACGGGGGTATTCGATATAGTATTAGAAAAAGTGAATATAAATGAGTGAAAGTTTATGGTTCATCACTGAGCTCATTAAAGTGTAAAAGATTAGTAGTTATAACAGTCCGCTCATAACCTTGCACCTCAAAAATTGCCTCAAAAAATTTTATTTCCGGATTTTTGTTTATGTACTCATTGATGAAAGGTTTCAAAAAGCGAGGCTTGGTTAGAAAATCAACACTGGCTAAACAACCAATATCTCTCGTTGAGGCAAACAACGTAATTACGTTGTGGTTAGGACCTGGAAATTTTGCGATCACAGCATAATCTGTTTCATAGGGACTGTCTGGGACGGAGCTAGTTGCGTGATAAGAATAAGAGGTGTCTGCATCTTCCGGATGATAATACAACAAATTAGGAGAAATTTGATAAGTAAAATGTAATTTTTTTACCAACTCTCCCAAAATACCCAATGTTTTAAACGATCCCACAAAAAGAATATTATATTTGTTTAAATCGTCCCATTGAAATTGTGTAGAAAGCTTGAGCTCGATTTGTGTAGTAAAAGGCAACAAAATTGAAGTTAAATCATACAAACACCAGGGTGCCAGTTTACCCAATAACGTGTGTTCTGTTGCACCAATGTTTTCACTGTATGAATTGTTCTCAGCTAAAAATTGTTCTAGATCATCTGGTGAATTGATTCGATAATCACGAACATAGCGAAATCTATCTTTAAAAAAGGTATCTTTGTACAGAAAATAATCACCAAGTACGATCAGAGTTGGTAGTTTGCTCTTGAAATAATCTTTCCAAACCAGGTTGTTTTTATTAATTGGATTGTCGATGCTAATTTTTGATTTATTAGCCATAATAAAATAAATGTTTAAGATAATACTTAAAAAAAGGATAACGAACGTTGTGTAAACTATCGTGTTGCGGTTAATTAATTTGGTAGCTTGGGAGGTATCTGTAAAAAGTACCTCATAATGCCCCTTTGGTATTTCTAATTTAATCTTATCATCTTTACCTTCTGAAGTGTAATAACTGTCTAATTTTTTTCTAAGATTATGGATATATACTCTGACTTTGGTAGTAGTACCCGTATCGTACGCGTTATCTTCAGAAAACACTTCATGGGCAATGGTAACCTCTTTTGGGATTTCTCCTTCCAATGAAGCGTCAACAAGATATTGTAATAGTCTCTGATATTTTTGGGCTCTGGAGAATTCTTGACTCTCTAAAATTTTTTTCAGATAGCCTCGAGCGCTGTTGTTTTTGTCTATATTTTTCATATATTAAGAAAGTAAAAGTTACATAAAAATATACAGATTGAATAGGCAAAATGCAAGCAAAAAATTAATATTGGTGAGAGGACAATTACAAAGTAGTGGGGGAAAAGTTCAAGTAATTGCTAAAATAAGTTGAACGTTTTTCTAATTCTGCATTTTTAAAAAGTGAAAATGATTGAATTTTTTATAATATCTTTCATCTCCGAAAAGCTGCAAGGTATTTTTAATAGGATGAAAAGATCGCCTTTTTTCTTTAAAAATTTAAATTAACGTGTTATTAACCGGTTAATAAAAATTTAGAGTTCATGACTTTTAGACAAAATTAAAATAACATTTAGAATTGAGAGTTACATTTTGCAGTACCAAATTTTAGATACCCATAAATTTTTGTAAAAATAAATACTAGCTTTTTGTAGAAAACTGGTGTTTCGAAACTCATGAAAAATCAAATTATAATAACTAAGAAAAGCTTTGTTAATTGTTGAATAAAAATATTATCCATAATTAACAGTTATTACCTTGAAAAATTGAAATAAATTTTTATTATAAATAGAGAACATCATGAATAATTGTCTCTAATTAAAATTTTTTAAAGAAAGTAGAGGTCTTATATGAAAAAAAAGCAATGGAAAGTACCTTCTGTGTGGAGTGTACTTTTTTTATTTCTATTTGTTTTTTCATCATTCGCGGGTGAAACCGGAAAGATCGCCGGGACAATTATCGATAATGCTTCCGGTGAACCATTAGTAGGAGCAAATATTCAAATACCTGGTACGATGTTAGGTGCTGCAGCTAACGCCAACGGAGAGTATTTTATCATAAATATCCCTCCAGGTACTTATGAATTGCGAGCCAGTTATATGGGGTATAAAACCGAACTGAAAACAAATGTAAAAGTACTTGTCGATAAAACGACTCGCGTGGATTTTAAACTTGTTGCTGAAGTAATCGCAGGGGAAGAAGTTACAGTAACAGCATTTCGTTCTGACCGGGTAGAACCTGATGTAACTGCAACCAAAATGACATATGATATAGGACAGGTTGAAAGCTTACCCGGTATTACCGATATCGGCGATGTGGTCAACCTTCAGGCTGATGTCGATGGCGGCCATTTCCGGGGCGGTAGAACCGGAGAAGCGATTTACCTTATTAGTGGCGCTAAAATTATGAATCCGCTAACAGGTTCAAGGACATTTGCACCGATAACGATCGGATTAGAGCAGGTTGAAGTTTATACTAGCGGATTCAACGCCGAATATGGTAATGTGCAATCTGGCGTTATTAATATGGTTACAAAGGAGGGCGGCAAGAAATGGAAAACCAGACTGGATTTTTCATCTACCAATTCTCGCTATAAAACCTGGGGCGATGGTGTTTATTCAAAAGAAATTAACCAATTCTATGAAATATTATCTAATCCTGAAGAATGGATTGATGGTGTTGATCCTACGAATGGATCTCCTCTCTATAACTTTTCCACGATTGGCTTTGATGATTATGTCCCCAAGCAAGAATATGGCTGGCCGATGCCGCCAGCACCGACACGGGAAGACACATTACGCACTGCAGCGCTGATCAGGATCCTTTGGCTGCAATTAGTAAGACAGACCGGGCTCGATTACGCTTCCCCGGATTTTCGGACTGAATTTTCCACAGGCGGCCCTCTTTCAGAAAACACCAGTCTGTTTATTGCTACGCGCTTTCGAAACAGTCAACCGATAATTCCCACACCTTTACGCGACAGGGATATTCAGGTAATGACCAATCTCGTATACCGTTTTGACCAAAACAATAAATTTAAAATCAACTATAATTACAATCATGATTTTCAAAATGACATTACAAGCAATTTTTATCAATGGTTTGAAACAGTCTTGAATGTCCCAAAAGAGACTGAAACCATTCAGCAGTTGGGTATCGATTGGAATCACGTGTTTAGCCCATCAACTTTTATGGACCTGAAGGTAAATCAATTATGGACCGATGGAAATGAGCATGTGGAAGTCCTGGAACCCGGACAATATGCGGATGATTACAATGCAACCTCAAACTGGCGATTTTCCAAATCACCGTCCGGGCATTTAGGAGGTAGACTCGCAACGACGGTAGGAGAAAATCAGACACGAACACTGAATGTCAATGGTAATATCACTTCTCAGATTGATCACAGGAATCTTGTAAAATCCGGATTTCAGTTTAGTTATTATGATATGCGTATGGATAGAAAAAATTCCATGACAAATGTGAGAAATGAGCGTTGGCAAAATTATAAAGTGTTCCCGTTTGAGGGTGCTGTTTACGTACAGGATAAAATGGAATACGAAGGCTTTATCGCAAATATCGGATTAAGGTATGATTTCTATAATTTTAATACAGAATATTTTACCAACCGATTCTCACCTTATAAAAATCAGGAATTTGATCCCACGAATCCCGATGCCGGCGGATTTTATGATGCTGACAAAGCAGCCAAACAGAAAACTAAATTGGAAACGGTTCTCCAACCTCGAATCGGTTTTTCTTTCCCGGTTTCGGACAAAACAGTGCTTCACTTAAATTATGGTGTTTTTACTCAACGGCCACCGTTTCAGTATATTTTTGTCAGCCGTTTTAAAAGAGAGGCAATTCCGGATTTTGACCAAATGGGCAATGCTGAATTGAAGCCCGAAAAAACGATCTCCTATGATATGGGTGTTGTCAGAGCGCTTCCCTTTGGGCTTTTTCTTGATTTAAGTGCCTATTATAAAAACGTCACCAATTTGGTTCAGCATGCACAATACGTTGATAAAGATGGATTCACATATGATTCGTTTGATAACCGTGAATATGCCAATGTAAAGGGCTTTCACATCAGCCTGGATAAAAATTACGGCTTCATTCGGGGCAATGTGCGTTATAATTGGGAATCTGCTACAGGCAAATCAAGCAGTCCTACAGGCGCTGCTGATCAAGTGGCTCATTACGAAGGCCAGCCCGAAAAAGACCATCTGCGGGATCCCAAAGATATCTATCTTGATTACAACCGATTGCACAAGTTAGTTGTAAATTTGGGATTTCAAACATCATCACAGGCTGGATTTAAAATTTTAAATTTTCATCCATTCGCCAATGTAAGTCTCAGTGGAACGTACCGTTTTCTTTCCGGACGTCCGTTTACATGGGATATGTCCGGACAGGGTTTGAGGTTCAATCAGCGGACGCCTAATGAACATCATACGACGCTCAGGCTGGAAAAGGGATTTAGTAAAGGCCGTACGACGGTCACAACATATGTTGAAGTATACAATGTTTTGAATCAGAAAATATGGCACTATAACAGAACCTTCTCCGAAGAACTTGAAAATCTGTATCGCGGACGATATATGGAAGACGGTGCTGATGTCCCGCCTGATGAAAAACGTGTTATGACTGAAACTGAATTTGCTCCATACATAACCAACCTGCAAGCCTATTTACTGAGCAACAGTCCAAGGTCGTATCGGTTTGGTATTTCTTTTGAATTTTAATTTAGGAGGCTGGATAAAATAATTTGCACATATTGAATCTATATCATATTGATTTTAAACAAATTTTAAAATTGAAATAGGAAAGTTAATTATTCCAGCCCCCTTATGTGACCATTATTTAGTGGAGGTATCCCATATATGAAAAATTTTAATAGTTTTCGAATAATATTATTGTTGATGGCATTTCTCCTCATATTCTCAAACCATGTATTTCCACAAATGAGAGAATACCGAATTCATGACAGGGGAATGTTACATCAGACAGTATTCAATACAGGTACAATTGCCAGGCCGTACCAGTATGGTCAGGCAGGAGAACAGACAGACGTACCATTAATGGAATGGCCATCCCGATCACGGACAGTGATTGATGGTATTGAATACCCAGGTCAGCACAATATGATAGGCGGTGGTGTCTATGTCTCTGCAAATGTTAAAGGTCGGCCCGGGTGGGAAAACCGACTATTTGCACTGTGTGGCGGTATTGGAACGAATACTCCGGAACTTCCATTGGGAATTTGGAGCTTCCCGCTATCGATTGAAGAAATCGAAAATTTCCCAATTATTGCCGGAGCTGATGGACAAGGCATGTTGAATCCCGAATACAATCCCGATGAAGCAGAAGAGATTATTATCGCTAAATGGGCAACTCCAGTGGGAATTACGATTACACGTACATCCCGAGCCTGGAGTTATCCTGACTTTGATGATATGATCATTTATGAATATGAGTTTGAATATACTGGAGATACCGACGGGCGTCCGGAAACAATAGAACGGGATACAACGCTGGTTGATGTGTTGATACATTTTCAATATACCTTTGCACCTTCCATGTTAGGCCTACAGCGAAATTACGGCTCCTGGAGTTATGATGCTTTTAACCGAGCTGATCACATGAGTTTTTATGATTATGACTACTGGTTGTATTTTCCATTAGCATTAAGAACCGGTGCAACTGATGAAGCCACCGGGTATTTAGCTGCTCATCCGGATCCGAATAAAGATTTCTTTACATTGTTTTCAGAAACAGGATTTAATGGCGGTGGCTTACTCAGCCCTCAAGCTCCTGGTTATTGTATCCTGAAATATGATACGACCCATTTGGCAATCGTTGATCCGGATAATCCTGGATTAAATGAATCTCAAAAAGTCAATTATTTGGCCAAAGATTTAAATAACCAAATCTATGAACTGGATGAAAATAAACATGTGCTGCAACCGTGGAATTTAGGCACGCAAACCGGGAATACACGGTCTTCAAAAATTATGGACAGGTGTACTACAGTCCGGGAAAGATGGGGAGGGCTCTGGACTGATGATTTTATCAACCAATATGGTAGCCCGGATAGAAAGGGTTTTATTCCGCCTGAGGGAAACATTTGGAAGGGAAGAGCCCGAAACACCAATACGTCAGCTTATAATGGATGTAACTGTAATACAGGTTTTGGCCCATACACGCTTGAATTAGGTGATAAAATTGAATTTTCCGTTGCAGAAGTTATCGGCTATGGAGCAAGTGAGAATAAAAAATTTATGACCAAAGAACCGTACAGCGCTGCGCCTTCATGGAATAAAAAAGTCGTTATCGATGGTGAGACAATGACTGAAAATTACCTTGATGATTACGGGTATCCCGATTATATCAACTCGGATGTTATTACGGTCAACCAGGTTGCTCATAAAGCATTTGAGGCTTATTTAGGAAAAACCATTGAATTTGACACCTTAAAGCAAGGACCAGCGGAAGGAATGATGTGGCCGGAAACAAATCCCCTTGCTTCGGAAAATCCTGACAAATATAAAATACCAGTGGCAATTCCGGCCCCTGTAACAATTGTGAGAAATACTTCGATGGCCACAATTGAAATTCTATGGAATCGTGCTGCTGAAGATTTTACGCATCCGCGGCTTACCGGGACGGTTGTTGGCTATAACCTATACCGAAGTAATTCCGGAATGGGGCCGTGGACATTGTTGAAATCATTTGATTTAGGTGAAGTTAATAGTGAAGGTTTGTATTTCTATGTAGATGATGATGAAGATTTTAGGCTGGGTGATTCAAAATATTATGCTGTTACTTCAGTGGATGATCAGGAGCTTGAAAGCGGGAAATCGAATATCACATTTCATACCAAAAATGTTGCTGCAGCAGATAAGTTTATCGATGTCTATGCTGTTCCCAATCCGTTTATTAGTAAATCCGGACTTGAAGGTATCGGTATGGAAGACGCCATTGGATTTTATGGATTACCTGAGAAATGTACAATCAAGATATATTCATATGCCGGACAGCTGGTTGAAACAATAAATCATGATGCAGACAAATTTTCCACTGCCTGGTTTCAGGTAACCCGAAACCGCCAGGATATTGCCTCCGGTGTTTATGTGTATGTTGTGGAAACTCCCGAAGGAGAAAAAACGACAGGGAAAATGATTGTGATTAAATAAATCAATCGTATAAAGTTACATCAATTGTGTGTTTGTACAAAGAGTGAGATTCTTAGATAAATTCATTAATAAGGGTGAAAGACCATGAAAATTAATTTTAAAAGCTTCATTTTCATCTTTCTGATTATGATGATGAATATCAATGGTTTTGGTCAGGGTGAAGGTATTCACAAGGTTGGGACGACTTCGTTTCAATTTTTAAAGGTCATGCCTGATGCCCGGTCTACAGCTATGGGTGAAGCATTTACCGCGGTTGCCAATAATTCAGAGGCAGTTTTCTGGAATCCGGCAGCAATCGCCAAAGTCACTGGTTTTGATGTTTCATTGTCATATCTGGATTGGCTGTTGGATATGAACCACCAATCATTTTCATTTGCTTACACCATGTCTGGTATAGGCACAATTGGAATATTGGGAATTATCACAAATGTAGGTGATATTAAAGAAACCAGAGTTGACCATCTTTACCGTGATCAAACCACAGGCACATATAATCCGGGGCTAACCGGACGAATCGTCAGTCCAGGTGCCCAGGTGTTTGGTGTATCATTCGCAAGGTATGTAACTGATAAATTTGCCTTTGGCTTTACAGTAAAGTATGCCCGGGAAGATTTGGTGGAATACGCTGCTTCTGCTTTGATTTTTGATGGTGGTTTTGTCTATCGAACCGGATTCCGGTCACTTGAATTGGCATCTTCCATCAGGCATTTTGGACCGGAAGTCAAATTTTTAAAAGATGGTGAAAGTTATCCATTGCCGCAGACATTAACGATCGGTGTTTCAGGCTATCTGATTTCACCGGAAAATTCTTTCTTCTTACAGTCAAAAGAACACAAACTACTTCTTGCCTATGATATGGTTGAAGCCAGGGATTATGGTCAACAGTATCATATGGGTGTGGAATACTCAATGAGAGACATGTTATATCTGCGCGGCGGCTATAAATTCAATTACGATGAGGAAGGATTAACCCTCGGCTTTGGTTTCAACATTTTTAATACCCGAATTGATTATTCGTATGGTGATTTTGGAGAGTCATTGGATGCGGTACACCGGTTTTCAATTGGATTTATGAAAAAATGAACCTCGTATTTCATACATAATTGTTGTATGAAATGAACTGAATTGGAGGTTAATTAAGGAGTCCTATCATGATAAAAGTGATCAGAAATATTTTATTTAACATGTTAATAATCTCATGCTTTTATGCAGTGGGATATGCTCAACATCGAGGCGACAACCTGGCTTTCCAGGGTTTGAGCGTGCCGGACGGAAATGGCGTTAAAGCCTTGGCGATGGGTGGCGCCTACACGGCAATCTCTGGAGGTGTGCAATCCATTTTCTGGAATCCGGCAGGATTAGTCGGTACAGACCAGGTCCAAATTTCATTTCAGGTGAATTCTTATAACAAAATGTGGCGTGAAAATCAGGTTTACCGTCCTTTTCGACAGTTTGTCAATGTATCATTTATTTTGGATGGGCTTTATGTGCCAGATCCTGCCAATAATGGTCTGTACGATTATGAGGTGTTCAAAAATGATACGAATTATACAGTTAATGATCCGTTGCTTGGAGAAGACTATTATAGTGAAAAAGCAGCAGACTGGCAGAAAGAAAAAAAGGAATCACTGTTTGATAATTTTGCTGTTGCCGTTCCATTCAATGTGTTAGGGAAATCACTGGTAGCATCAGCAGCATATAACAAAAGGAATCAGGTGCTGGATTATGACCGGAACCATACGCACTTGGTGCCACACTTAGGCTATACGCCTTATGAAGGAATCGTAGACCGGGTTACCAGTCCGGATGATAGTATGCGGGTTTATTGGTCAGATTATGAACGGGAAAGAACCGGAACGATCTGGAATATTACATCTGCGGTAGCTTTAGAATTGAATAAACATATCAAATTGGGATTAGGCTTTACGAAAATCGCCGGTGAAACAGATGATATGCAGGGGCTTGGACGAGTAGGCTATTTCGATCTGGTTGATGCAAATGTATTTCGATTTTCCTATGATACATTAAATACACAAACAACAGGTAGTTCAAAATTCAGCGCACTGTCATTTAATATCGGGACTATTTTTGAATTTGACCATATAAGCCTGGGACTGAAAATTACGCCTCCGTATACATACAAACGGAAATGGGACTACACTACTATTACTACCGATCAAACAAATTCCGACACAGAAAACACCTCTGGCGAAGATGAAATGACTGTTCCCCTGTCTTATGCCATAGGCATCAGTTTTTCACCAGTCAAACAATTCCGTATTGCTTTTGATCTGCAAAATACCAATTACAGTCACTCTGAATTCACATTTGCTAATAACGATACCACTCACAGAGGCTGGGTCGATCAGCTGATGATAGGAATCGGGATTGAATATAAACCATGGGATTGGCTGTCGCTACTTGGTGGTTACCGTAATCTGCCGGAAGTATTTGTACCAGACGGCGCTGCTATCAAAAACCGTGGCCCTTATGCAGAAAGCATCTCGCTGGGTTTGAGTGTGAAAACCCTGTTTGGCTGGTTCGAAGTGGCGTACGAAATCCGGCGAATGAAATATTATGATTCGTATTTCAGTAATACCAATTATGTGATGGAAACGCTGGATAGAGTACTCGTGGGATATACGGCTGCTTTCTAATTTTCTTTAAATTTTAATTCACTTCAAAATTGTCCCGGAAAGGAGGTGAAGACAAAACAAATAATTTTAATATTTAATTAATTACATTCATTCAATAACTAATGGAGGTTCTAATGAAAGTCTTTAAAATGACGTTCGTTACGATTTTGGCTGTATTGTGTTTCGCAGGTATTGGCTATTCACAAACTATATTACCAGTTGAAGCGGGTGCAGGAGAAGGTGCAGACCTGACAGCAGCACTGTTATATGTTAACACAGGCGCTGTTGCGGATCCCGTTATTGAATTGGTCACCGACGGTGGTGTGTACACATTAAATGCTAGCGACTCGGTGATGTATGACCTGACGATCCGCGCAAAAGAAGGATTGGCAGAAAAACCGATGATTATTCCCGGAGATACGTTGGATAACTTTTTGGTAATTGATGAAAGCCACCTTACATCAAGTATTACGTTAAAGATACAAGGCATCAAATTTGATGGCAGATTTGCAGACGGATCCTTGAATCCCTTTGGCAACAAGGATTTTATTGCAATAGACAGAGGGAATGCGGCTGACAGAACGGTGCTACCTAACCTGATTATTGAGGATTGTGATTTTAGCAATTGCTATCAAAAGGCATCTCCTGAAACGGATAATGTCGGTAACTTTATCAGAGTTCGTGACTACGGATCTGCCGGTACGATACGAATAGAAAACTGCACGTTTTCGAATAATCCGGATGAAGTGATCTTGTTACAAAAAGCAAGCGGTAGGGATGGCGTGATTCGGGCTGCCGATTCGCTTATTATCAGAAATTGTACATTTATGGATTGCGGCAAGGGACCAAAATGCCAGGGATTGGTAACCGTAAAAGGGGATAAGGATTCAACCACGCCAGATGCCGCCATTGTGCTTGAAAACGTGACCGTATATCATTCGGATCAGCGGGTGATTAATACGGATGATTGTGAAAATACTGTCGTAAGAAATATT
>JABAOC010011029.1_pt2 | contig 40546 bp, 37 predicted proteins | sample 7062161 | NCBI WGS metagenome assembly JABAOC01 (sample SAMN14538625, study PRJNA623070) | marine sediment metagenome | biome: marine biome [ENVO:00000428]; feature: marine pelagic biome [ENVO:01000023]; material: deep marine sediment [ENVO:00002113] | place: India: Gulf of Khambhat ... | reverse complement strand
CTCTCCAACTTTTGATTCTACTTGTTTCAAATCCAAGATATAAGTCTATACGTACATGCACTTATGTATGAGCCTCTAAAAGTTCCGGCTATTTCTGGTTACGGTTATGAATCTTCATGCAAGCATGGCGATGTTTTAATATGGGTATGCAAATAATAATTTTGTCAAAGAGGTACAATAATTTGTCATTCAAAGATTCATCTAAAGTGTGCTATCATCAATGGGAATTAGTATCTGATAATGAAAAATCTAAATATGAAGTATTTTTGAAATGCAAGAAATGTGGTAAAATTATCAACTGGGCATCTGGTGGCTAAATTTAAAATTACATTCATCATGATATGTTCATTGTCCTAGATGTGGAAAAATAATTATTTTCATTAAGTGTTTACTTTTAATGCATGTTGGTGAGTTGACTTCACCTAGTAAGAGTAAATGATTTAAAATTGATAAGTATGGAAACTCAGAGGCAGTAAAATGTATACATGGTTTTTCATTTTTGTATTAGGTTTGATTGCAACAATACCACTTCATTTTTTGTCAGTTGAGCACCTGAAACTTCAAGAAAGATACGGAAAGGAGAAAGGAACTAAAATTGGTGAGATTTATGGTCTCATTTCAGGATGGGGTTTCTTCTTCTTTTGGATGGGGATGTGGGTTTCACCTCAGCCGAGATTTACTACTCTGATTCTCGAGAATCAGTCAATCTTGCTGCCAGTTGTCAATTTCTCGATTCCGTTGCTTCACCTGACAATCTGCATACCCTTCCTCATCCTGGGGGCTTGGCTTGCAATCAAGGCCGTAAGAGAAACAACCCTTAAAGCAGCAGAAACACATAGGACAGAGAAAATTGTCACAACTAGGGTCTATTCAATTGTGCGACATCCGCAATATCTTGGTGGATTACTGGCACACATAGGAATCTCCTTTCTATTATCTGCATGGTACTCTTTAGTCTCTACTCCCTTGATGATTGTACTCATTTATCTCATCTCATGGAAAGAGGAAAAGGAATTGATTAGAGAATTCGGCAAAGAATATGAAGATTATAGGGAAAAAGTGCCGATGTTAATGCCAACGTTGAGACGAAAAGACGAGTAGGCTGATTGCTTAGATCCCACGTTTGGAAAGTCTCTTGCGAATCATTTTTTCGTAAAAAGATAATTATAAGCGAATAAGATATGGTTCGTGGCTACCCAAATCTTCTTTCGAGATGTTCTGTTTTTCTAAAGATGCTATAGAAGATCGCGGTGGAGATGCTGTACAGTGAAGCGCATATGTAGAGCGTCATGTCTAAGAAGACGTTGTCCATAATGTAGCCTGCAACTGGACGTGGAAGAGCATTGCCGATATTCCACGTAGCCGAAACGAGACTATTTCCAGAAGCACGTTCCTCATCTTTCAACAATGCAAAAAAGAAAGATGAAAACGCTGGACCAGTCATGTTCATTGAGATAACTCTAATAAGATACATGATGGAGGCAACTGGGAAGCTGGCGGAAACTGAGATCAAAAGTAAAACCAGGATAGAAGATGCTTGTGAGTAAACAATAGTCCTCACATTGCCGATTTTTTCAGCAATCTTTGGAATAACTAGGAAGGCGATTGCCATCCCTAACTGTGAAACAGCGAATAGAATTCCTATCTCTGCAAGCTTGACACTGAATTTAAGTGTGAAATAATAGGAAAACCACGGTACCATGAATCCCGCGCCGAGTCCTATGAGACCTTGTGTTAGAGCAACCCATGAAACAACTCTCCAAGAGGTTATGTTCACCCATTTTGACGCTGTCATGCGCCTCTTTGTCTCTTTGACAGGTATTAAGGGAAATAGGGAGACGAAAGCGGCAATTGCTGTTACGAGGTAGACAGCTCGAATAGACTGAGGATAGTCCATTCCATAGAGGCCAACTAGAAAGTCTGGAATCGCACCCATTACATATCCAATGACAGCACCAATTGCGAACCCGGCGGAGGACAACCCGAAAGCATAGGATCTCCGTTTCTCTGAGGTCTTTTCCGACAAAAACGGTCCACTCGTTCCCCAAGACATCGCCCAGGAAAGCCCCTTAATCAATTCCGCAATTGCAAACAGGATTATGTCAGTCACGAAAAAGTACATACTGAAAGAGAGGGCAGAAAGGACGGCGCTAACCAAAAGGAAGGGTTTTCTCCCGTATCGGTCAGCCAAAATTCCAAAGGGAATCATTAGAATGGCAGAAGAAAGAGAGGACACTAGCATTAGAGTGCCGATTAACTCACCGGGCTGACCGATTATGCTTAGGTAAGGAGCATAGGTAACGTCAAGGAAACCAAACGTGACAGACGAGATGGAGCTGGATAGGATCAACAGCTTCGCATCTCTTCCTAGGCCTGAGTAGGAAAGATAGAAACGCCTGACTCCCCGAAACATCCGCTTAAGAGAGATCAAGCGACCTGGGACAGGCATGGTTTCTCAGCACTCGGTTCCTCAAAGGAACCAGGTTGGAATATTTATTTGTTTATCACGCAAGACATGCGCACATGAGACGAATGTGAATCACAGAAAAGCTGACGACGACTAGCCAACCTAAAGGTTAAATGAACCCTTCCAGAATAATGAGAATTTCCGGAAGTGGGAGCATGAAGAAGCATCTTCTTCACGAAATGAGCTGGGTCGAAGCAAAGGAGTATTTCGCTGAAAATGACACTGTCATTCTGCCAGTGGGATCCACAGAACAGCACGGTCCTCAAAATCCTCTTGGAACCGATCATCTAATCGCTAGAGCCTTGGCTGAAGAAACGGCGAAGCGAACAGGAACCCTCTGTCTTCCTGCTGTGCCTTCTGGCGTAAGCCCGCACCATCGGCAGTTTTGGGGAACAGTCTCCATCAAGCCAGAAATCTTTAGAGAATACGTGAGGAACGTCTGTCTCTCCTTGAAGTATTATGGCGTCAAGAAAGTCGTTGTCGTAAATGGACACGGAGGAAACGCGAGCGCCCTCTTGGAGATGGCCAGAGAACTCAGAGAGGAAGGAATGTTTGTCTCCATATTTCAATGGTGGCCGGTCTCAGGAGAGCTCCTACCAGACATCTTCAGCCCTGAGGAACGAAGGCACGCATCAGCCGAAGAAACATCCATGAATCTGGCTATACATCCGCATCTGGTTGACATGGAAAAGGTTGTAGATGAGACGCCTCGAAAACCCACAGCTGAAACTAGAGGGCTCGTGAGTTGGATCTTTGACACCGTAGACTACACGAGTTCAGGCGTCTTCGGAAAGGCCTCCACTGCTTCAGCAGAAAAGGGGAAGAAGGTGTTTGAAGCCGTAGTCAATGAACTGGCGAAACATTTGGACACTGTTAGGGGCCTTGATATAGAAGATTTGCTGCCAAAGCCTCCAGTATGATGGCGCAACCTCCGTGTAGCATCTTCTCTGACAAACCAAGATTTTTAAGTTTCACCAGAAGTCTTACTATTTTGCCCTTCGCTATTAATAGAATCTGACAAGTTGTAGGCGGGGGTGTCCGAGTCTGGTCAAAGGAGACAGGCTTAGGACCTGTTGGCGAAGGCCTGCGTGGGTTCAAATCCCACCCCCCGCACCAGGTAGGACCTATCCGCATTTTTGGAACCCATAGTTTCCTAGCCTCCTACTGGATATAGGCGGTAGATGATTTGTCTGATGGTTTGCCAGTTTGGGGTGGGGTTTGCTGGACTTGTCCGCCCATGAGTTTCTTAAACTCCTCCTCTAGATACTGATCCAGCTGAGCTGCTGAAGAGAAACCCTTTAACATTTTTTTCAGCTCTTCTAGTAGCTTCTCTTCTAGAAGTTCACTTTTGCAAACATACCAGGGGCCCATGTTTATCGCTGTTCTTTTCTTTCCCTCCCATCTCTCAGCAGCCGCATATGGAGTAGTCGTTCTACCTAAACAGAAAAAGAGCAGTTTCTCAAGGAAAGAACCATCGCCTTCACCGCTGGATTCTGAATTGTATGCAATAATAGCCGTCGGTTGCAGTAGCTGCTCTGGGTGTAGCGACTTCAATCATGAGAACAACTGATTCTCAACAGCTTCTCTGATCAGAAACCCCGCTTTATGAAGAATAGGTTCCTCGATCTCAGGATCTACAGCCATTGTCGCAGTGCACGGGTAACTGTGGTGTGCCTTGGCAACTACGTCACGAATCCCCTCTTTCCTCACCTCTTCACCAATCAGCTTCTTCGCAACGTACCACGTAGATCCGCACGGAGCGCTTCGCTCCACAACAACACTCTGAATCACCCTGGACAAGTCTCGTTTTTCGGTGATTATTCTCAGGGAGGGCTTCCCGATCCTAAACTCCTGAACAAATCGTGATATGAGCGGTTTCGCCTCCGCGGGTTCTAGGCTGCAGAAGGGTTTTGGGAAGGCGCATTCGATAGCTAGGCTCTCGCATTCCTCCACCAATTGCCTTTGAAGCCCCAACGGGACTTCTCTAAAATCCTCAACGGGCGTTATAAAGCCCTTTACTCCTTCCTGCTCAAGACGTGGGGGAAGTGCCAACAAGAGATCTTGATGGATGCCTGTGGCTACGCAGAGATCAATGGCTGGAATTTTCTTGGGGAGGTACCTTTCAGGTTTCTCTATCAATCTAGGTAAATCAGCTGGATTTGGCAGCTCGATTGCTGCGAGGATATTCTGCACATAGCTGTAGACCCCATACTTACAGAAATCGCAGAGCAAGTCACACGCCTTACAGAAACTGGGGTCATTAATCAGATTTCTTATCACACGTTCCCCATAGTCTCCGCTATAGACAAACAAGAGGTCCAACATGTCACACCAGACCATTCCGTTTCATATGCTTGCGCAGTGTGGAAGGGGCTTATCGTTCTGGCTCCCATGTCAGGTAATTTTCAAAGATGCCTATTAAAGCATTCAGTCTTAGCAGAAAAAGGAGAACTATCAAAACCGGCGATGTCGCGCTAGATCTACTTTGATTCGCGTCCATGCAAGCAAAAGCGATGAGAAGCTTCAAGAATTTAGCTGTTCAATCGGAGTGTATGTCTCGTCCACATCTGATCGTAGAAGAACGTCCTTCCACAGTTCTAGTCCTTCGCTTGTTCTCCACTTGTTGGGGGCTGGAAACCCAAGTATGGTCACTCTCTCCGATTTCTTGATTTTCTCTGCGGTGATGCATTTTCCAGTTTTAGGATGAACCGGCGTCACAATGTCCGGTGCTATTGCCGCTAAGTCTTCATCTCTGTAGGCCACCAGAACCTCATTTTTAGCTCTAAGTCTAAATCTGGAATCTTGACTCTCATCAGTCCCCTTGAGCATCACGCTCGTCCACGTGAATCCCGCTACTGTCTCTCTCTCAACCGTTTCCACGACACCTTGGAAAAGCCTGAAGCCCTTCGTCTCCTTGAGAACCGCTCCTATAGGGTCAACACTCGTTCTCAGAAGCATTCCAATTCTAATCGATTTAGACAAAGTATGCAAGATAGGAGAGATCTTCACTTGGTTGCCAGTCAAGATTCTTCGAGCGGTGTAGGCGCTATGACCCCATTCTGCAGCGAGTGTTCTGGCAATTCTTTCCGCGGATCTGGAATCTTCAGTTTGCTTCACAATCACCAAGTTCTTGCAGTAGATATCTGCTACCGCCATCGGTGCCAAAGAAATATTATCTATAGTATAGACCTTGAGATGAACCTCAGGAACAGCTCTTCCCGCCCCATCAGCGTCCACAACCGGTATCCCACATCTAGCCGCCACATCCACAGCCACTAAAGTGTTGAATCCTCCCAGCTCAATAGGAACAACAGCATAAGCCTCTCTTCCAACATATTCTTCAAAGGCCCGAAGAGTCTTCACCGCCGCTTCGCTGTTATAAGCAACTTCCGTGGTCGCTCCGACACAAGCGAAATTCACCACTATCGTTTCGTCTGGAACCTCAAATGGGTCGACAAGTCTTACATCATACCCTTCTTCAACAAGCTCGTCCACGATTTCATATCCAACCTCAGGGTCTCCACCGCCACCCGCAGAAAATATGGCAGCACCATCCACAAGGTCAATCAGATCTTGGCGACTCAGCTTTTTCATGAGATCACAACTGTTTTGATAATTGACACCTGCTAGGCAAATAGAATTTTCTGAAAAAATTGGCAACGTTTGCTTTATTATCAGGTAACACATAAAAAGGTCTGTAAAACCGCTGGAGGCTAAGGCTCGTGTCGACTCAAGACAAGTTTGAAATAATCAGTGAGATGGCTAAGAGGCGGGGCTTTTTCTGGCCTTCTTATGAGATCTACGGAGGCGTAAGCGGCTTCGTGACATTCGGTCCATTAGGCTCTGTTCTAAAGAGGAAGATTGAAGATAAGTTCCGAGACTTCTTCGTCCGTCCACTAGGTCTTCTCGAGATGGAATCTTCAGTGATCATGCCTAAGAAAGTGTTTGAAGCTTCTGGCCACCTGGACCACTTCATAGAGCCTATGGTTCAGTGCATGGAGTGTAGAAGAAGGTTCAGAGCCGATCATCTTCTCCAGGAAATCGCGAGTTTGAGCGACACAGATACAGAGAAACTCAACCTCCAACAACTTATGAACGAAATAGACGAACGAAACATCGAATGCCCACAGTGTGGTGGAGACCTAGGCAACCCTGAGCAGTTCATGACCATGTTTCGCACAACGATTGGCCCATACTCCGACGCGGTTGGCTATGGTCGTCCAGAGGCTGCTCAGGGAATCTTCGTGGAATTCAAACGCCTATATGAATACGCCAGAGGAAAGCTCCCCATCGGGGTGCTCCAGGTAGGTCATGCGCTAAGAAACGAGATATCGCCAAGGCAAGGGCCAATAAGAGTGAGAGAATTTACCATAATGGACTTGGAATTCTTCTTCGACCCAGAAGATCCGAGTTGCCCCCTGTTGAAGGAGGTGGAAGAGGAATCTCTAAGGTTGGTACTGGCGGAAAACAAATTGGAAGGCTCAGAGGAGCCCGTCGAGGCCACAGTGAAGGAAGCTCTAGACAAGGAATACATAAAAGCTGAGTGGCAGGCCTATTTCATGGCTCTCTCTAAACGCTTCCTAATGGAACTAGGGGTGCCAGAAGATAAGCAACGGTTCATCGAAAAGCTAGAGTGGGAGAGGGCTCATTATTCCGTGCAGGGCTTTGATCAGGAGATCTACCTAGAAAGATGGGGATGGGTGGAGGTCTCAGGACACAACTATCGAACCGAATACGATCTCAAGCAACACATGGAATTCAGTGGCGTCGACATGACAGCCTTCAAAGAACTTGAAAAGCCGATGAAGAGAGAGAGGGTGAGAATTAGTCCAGTCATGTCCAAGATAGGCCCAGCTTTCAAACAGGACGCCTCACGAGTTGTAAAGGTGCTCTCCGTCACGGACGCGAGAGAAGTTGTAGAGTCGTTCAAAACGCAGGGCTTCTGCATGCTGGAGTCTTTCAGAATTCTGCCTGAGCACGTAGAAGTAATACGTGAAACAGTGGAAGAGGCGGGGAAGCATTTCATTCCACACGTGGTTGAGCCAAGTTTCGGATCAGATCGACTGGTATACATCACTTTGGAATATGCTTATAGAACCGAAAATGGTCGAACACTGTTGAACCTTCCACGCGACCTCGCGCCAATACAGATGGGCGTCTTCCCCCTAGTGAGCAAAGGCGGCCTGCCTGAAAAAGCGAGAGAAGTGTATGATATGCTGGTTGATGAGAATTTTCTGGTTGAGTACGACGAGTCGGGTTCCATCGGGAGACGATACGCACGCGCAGATGAGGTTGGCACTCCCTTGGGAATCACTATTGACTACAAAACTCTGGAGAACGACACTGTGACTGTACGCAATCGCGACACGTGGCAACAGGTTCGAACTAAAATCAGCAAACTCTCCGAACTGCTTCATGCCTACTTCCGCTACAAAATAAATTTCAAGGATATGGGACAGTCACTTGAGAGTTGAAAGGCCTTCATTCTTTCGCTATCTTTTTTAAGGTTTCACCCTATCTTTATCCAAGTACACTGAAGAAAGCTTTGAGGGGCACGGATCGTGGTCTTTCCAGTAGAAACCGAGGAACGGGTGAAACGAAGAGCCCTAAGCGTCTGTCAAGACCACCTGAGAAACGTGATGACCACCACCCGGAAGGCTTCACAACTGATCGACAGTTTTGTCAAGGACGACAAAAAGTCGGCTCAAAAAATCTTCGCCGAGATCAGAATATCAGAGGAGGAGGTGGACGACGCGAGACGAATGGTCTCAATAGAACTTGCCGAGATAGGAGCCATTCTGATGAGCCGAGAAGATTTCCTCCGTTTCACCAACCTAACAAGCGAAATTGCTGACTTCTGCGAGGGAATAGCATTCAGACTTCTAGAGATCATGGAGAGAAACTGGAAAGTGCCCTCAGATATAAAGAAGGGAATCGCTAGCCTCTCCGATGCGGCTTTCGAAACCGTCTCAAAGCTTAGAGAGACAGCCATGACACTAAGCTACGGCTCAAAGAAAGCCCTGGTAAAGGCTAAAGAGGTCGAGGCTGCGGAACGGGTTGTTGACGATCTCTACAGAGAGCTCGAGTTGAAAATCCTCAACAGTAAGCTGGAATTTCCAGTTATGCTTCTATTGAGAGATGTAACTCAGCTTCTGGAGGACGCAGCGGATAAGGCTGAAGACGCCTCAGACGCGGCACGTGTGTTAGCCTTTACAATGTGAATGGGACCAAGATGTCTGAGAAAATAGAGACGGAATTCGTTGAGAACTTCCTAGTCGTATGGGACCCACAGAAGGGCTCAGAACTCTACAGGCTCGGTTACTACGGCAAGCCCGTGGGCATACCTAAGCCCAAAATGATGGACTTCAATGTTCCATTGATCCTTGACATAATGGAAGGATTGTATCTAATGGAAAAGAGGATCATCGCCGTCGCTGAGGGGAATAAAAAAGTCAGTTTTAAGAAACTTCAGAGGAGAGCGAGGAAGCTATATGAGGAGTTTGACCTGAAGTACGCCGTTTATCGGGATCTCCGAGATAAGGACCTTATCGTCACGCCGGGTATGAAGTATGGGTGCGACTTCGCCGTCTACAAGCATGGACCCGGCATCGACCATGCACCATACATGGTCTCTGTAAGGAAAGCCGAAGAAGAGGTTACGGCCACAGACATCGTAAAGGCTGGGCGTTTGGCCACAACTGTAAGAAAGAGATTTATCATAGCCATACCCGCCCTCGAAACAGAGCAGGTGCAATACCTAATCTTCAAGTGGTTCAAGGCATAGCACCACACAAGAAACTCCTCGAAAATGTCGCCTTCTCAATTAGTCTTACAACCTGTAGAATTTCTTCCCTCGCTTGTGCTTCTTTCGCGATCGAATACTTATTATAAACTATCTCAATTATAGTCTGCACTCTGCAACTATAGAAGAAAGTTGATTTACATGAAGGAAACTCCTGTGCTTTCCTTTTCCAAATCAGTCCTTGAGTTGAAAACCGCAAAGACGTTCGAATATTCTCTGTTAGCAGCTGCAATTGCGAAGCAGGGAATGCGGGTAATCTCTTTCGGAATCGGCCAGCCCGACTTCCCCACCCCCAAACACATCGTAGACGCTGCGGTAGAGGCGCTCAGGGAGGGTTTTACAAGATACGTCCAGCCGCCGGGCATTCAAGAGCTTAGAGAAGAGATAGCCAAGTACGTTTCCATCTACACTGGAGCGCTAGATGTGAAGCCCGAAGAAACTCTGGTGATGCCTGGCGCCAAACAAGCAATCTTTTTTGCCATAGCAAGCTACATCGAACCTGGAGATGATGTTATAATCCCCGATCCGAGCTTTTACTCCTATGCTCATGTAACCAGGTATGCTGGTGGAAAACCTATTTTCTTGCCTCTTAAGGAAGAAAACAACTTCAGAATAACGCCCGAAGATGTCCAATCCGCAATGACTCCTAAAACGAAGATGATCGTGTTGAACTCCCCTCATAATCCAACAGGGGGAATGTTAACCAAATCTGACGCAGAAGGCATACTCGAACTGGCGAAGCCCCGAGGGATATTGGTGGTCTCAGATGAAGTCTATGACCACTACGTGTACGAAGGGGAATTTACAAGCGTTCTGACCGACCCGGAATGGAGAGATTTTGCAATCTGCATCAACAGCTTCTCGAAAACATTCTCTATGACTGGATGGCGTCTAGGTTACATAGTTGCTAAGAAGGAAGCCATTGAACGCTTGACTCTGTTTGCGGTCAACAGCTTCTCCTGCACCACTTCGTTTGTACAAAAAGCCGGAATAGCAGCCATGAAGGGATCTCAGGAATTTTTCAAAGCAGTGCTCAGAGACTACAGGAAGAGAAAAGATTTCATGCATCGAGAGCTTAACGCAATTCCAGGTGTTAAAGCAAAAAAACCTGCGGGGGCTTTTTATGTTTTCCCTAACGTGAAGGAAATTCTAGCAGAGAAGAAACTGACGACCGAGGAGTTTGCAATAGGGCTCATGAGAAAGACAGGAGTCGTTACTCTCCCAGGATCGGCTTTTTCTCACAAGGCAGGAGAGGGTTATCTGCGCCTTTCATACGTGCTGCCCATCGGGGACATAAACGAAGGATTAGAAGGATTCAAAACTGGAATACTTGAACAATGAGTAAAGAGGACTAATGTTTTCTCCATTTCACGCTCTGTGAAGTATCCTCTAACATTATGCCTAGTCTTCCTAGCTTCTCTCTTATCTTATCGGAGACGACGAAATCTTTTCGCTTTCTGAACTCTCTTCTAAGCTCGATTATCAACTCCAGCAGCTTTTCGACGAGTTCTTCTTCAACCGCAACTTTCTCTCGCTGGAGTATCCCGAGTATTCCTCCGAGTTCCTTGAATATATCGACAATCACTTTGAGGATTTTTCGATTTATCTTCGTTCTTTCAGCCGCGAAGATGTTTACTTTCTTCGATATGTCGAAGAGGTGGGAGATTGCTACGGGGGTGTTGAAGTCGTCGTCCATCGCAGCGAGGAAGTTCTTCTTTGTCTTCTTTAACTCCTTCTGCAGTTCTTTCTCCCCTTTCGTTAGTTCCTTGTCTTCCTTTGTTTCGAGGTCTCTGATATTCTCAATCGTGGTGTATAGTGTTTCTAGGCTGTTCTTGGCTTGTTGCAGGCTTTTCTTGGTGTAATCTATTGGGCTTCGGTAATGAGTTGATCCAAAGAATAGCCTTAGCACTTCCGTGTCATAATGCTTTAGCGCGTCTCTTATCGTCACGAAGTTTCCCAGAGACTTGGCCATCTTCTCTCCGGCGACCTTGAGAAACCCCGTGTGTAGCCAGTAGTTCACCGTAGGCTTCTTTCCGGAGATGGACTCCATCTGGACAATCTCGCTTTCGTGGTGAGGGAATATGAGGTCGATTGCTCCGCCGTGAATGTCATATTGTTGCCCGAGGTAGCGCTCTGAGATTGCAGTGTCCTCTATGTGCCATCCAGGTCTCCCCTCGCCCCACGTAGAGTCCCACCTAAGTCCAGACTTTCTCTTCTTCCACAAAGCAAAGTCTTGAGGGTCTCTCTTTGTCGGGTCTAGCTCTATTCTGTGCTTCTTTACTTCCTCCAGTTTTTGGCGTGAGAGTTTTCCGAATTCTTCGAATTTCTTTACGTCGTAGTAGACGCCCGTTTCAGTCTCGTATCCGTAGCCCCTCTGAACCAGTCTTTTGATTTGGTTGATAATTTCTGGAACGTGCTCTGAGGCTCTCGCATAGAGGTTGACGCTGTCTATTCCTAGGGCTTTCATGTCTTCATGGAATTGTCTCTCGAATTTCCTGGCAAGTTTCATCGGTTCTATATGACTTTCTTTTGATCTCGCTATTATCTTGTCGTCTACGTCTGTGATATTCATCAGGTAAAACAAGCTGTACCCGTTGTATCTCAGATAACGTGCTATAATGTCAAAGGCGATGTAGGTTCTGGCGTGCCCAAGATGTGAGTGGTCGTAGACTGTGGGTCCGCAAACGAACATAGACACTCTGTTGCGGTGGATGGGTTTGAAGATCTCTTTTGTCCTAGTAAGGGTGTTGTATAGTCTTAGGGGCATGTTTTTTCTACCTAGAGGTGCCGGGGTTGGGATTCGAACCCAAGTCAAGCCGGTATCTTCTGTCATCACCAACTCAGCAGACCAGCTGCAGCCGACCACCTAACCGCTCAGTCACCCCGGCTTCTGAAGTATGGTAGTTGGCTGAAGGATATAAAAAGCTCTCGTTGCAGGATAAATGATTTTAGTTTGTGACTTAGAGATCATATGAGTCATGGCTTGCTCGAAGTCTGTGTTGCCTAGGAGTTTCTATACGCGTGACACGCTTACGGTTGCAGGGGAGTTGCTTGTGAAACATCTTGTTAGGTGTGTTGGGGACGCGGAGCTTGTTGGGATGATTATCGAGGTTGAGGCTTATGGGGGTGGTGATGATCCCGCGAGTCATGCGTACAAGGGTGTTACGCCCAGGAATAGGCTGATGTTTGGAGAAGGTGGCTTTGCTTATGTTTATTTCACATATGGAATACACCAGTGCTTCAATGTGACAACCCAGAAACAGGGAGTTGCGGGCGCCGTCTTGATTAGGGCTTTGGAGCCCATAAACGGAATAGAGATGATGCGGAGAAATAGGCGAATGACGAGATTGCATGATTTAACGAATGGACCGGGCAAGTTGACTGAGGCTATGGGTATGACGAAGCGGCATAAAAAAACAGTAGAAGCACTAATTAAGGCGAGGCCACTCACCATTTCCAGCCAACCTCCCCCAAAATCTCTACAGCAAACTAATGAATAGTCTACAGTGCCGATATTCATGGTTCCTGAACCCTACCGCACGATTTTCTCCACGAGAATATATGCTATTCTGCCAACAATTTTATTCCAAGCATGAGCAGAATCCCTATTAGGAATGTGAGGAAATGGGCGAGATTTCTCCCGACGTCTTCCCCATGCTTTATTTCTGGGATTAAATCAGACGCAGCAATGTAAATGAAATTGCCTGCCGCAAATGGTAGCAGAAACACAGCGGCCTCTTTGACCAGTGCAGAGAGAAAGTAACCTGCGATTCCGCCAAAGATTACTGTGATGGCTGATATGTAGTTCCAGATCAAAGCCCTAGCTTTTCTAAAACCCCCATAGATCAAGACACCAAAGTCTCCAATTTCTTGAGGAATCTCGTGCAAAGCTATAGCGAAGGTGGTAACGATTCCCACTGGGAAACCAACTATGAAAGACCCCGCAATGACCAACCCATCAATGAAATTATGTACTAGGTCAGAGATCAGTACTAGGTACGAGACAGGTTTTTTCTGATGAATGCTATAATGTTCATGACACCATTTAATAAACTGCTCCAGAACGAAGAAGAGGCAGAAGCCGAGGAGGAGATATGAGAACAGGTTCAGAGTAGCAGATGACGTAGCTTCTACCTTTGAAATTGCCTCAGGCAGCAAATGGAGGAAGGCCCCACCTATCAGCCCTCCAGCAGATAAGGCTACAAGGACCAACAAGATTTTATCCAACAATTCTTCTTTCAGAAACAGGACTAAAGCACCCACCCAAGCTATCAGACTGATGAAGAATGTACTTCCGATTATCCAATATAATTCGCCCATTTTGCTAATCAACTCCAAAAGACTACACGTGCTTGACTATTGGCCCCAAGAGAAGTCTTAAAAGCGTCTCAACCATTTGGTCTCCCCTCAGTTTTCGTTTCGGCTTCGCTACACCGCTTATCCAGAAAAATAGGTTTGTTGCAGGGGCAAATCTTCGGATGCCCATAGGTTAGACAGATCTTGTCTACCAGATCTTTGGAAGTACGGTGATCGAGTCTGCCTGCTTCTCTACAAGCATCTTGAACCTCAAACCCAAGGTGGCTCACAAGCAGTGTTTCAAGAAGGCGGTGTCTCCTCAGTAGGGATTTTGCCTCTGACAGCCCCTGTCTTGTCAGCTGGACTCCCTGGTATGGCGCATACTGTAGAATGTTCTTCTCAGCCAGCTTCTGAAGCGTCTCTGTTACGGTTGCGGGCTGAACCTCAAAGATTTTTGCCATCTCTGAGGTCCTGACCTTCTTCTGTTCCTCAACCTGCCGTCTATAGATAACTTTAAGGTATCTTCCCTCGTTCTCCGTCAATATTTCAGGCATGACCACGGTCTCCTCTTTGACGCTATAATAAGGTGAAGACTAAAATATAAGATGTTAGGCGAGACCTAAAATTTCAACGTGGGATTTGAGCTGCCAAATGCCAATTTGAGCTGTTGTGGTTGTTCATGTTCTGAAGATATAACAGAAGTAGTCTCTTTTCTTATTTTCTTGGAAACGTGAATTCCCATTCGCACCATAGGTTTGGCGGCCTTTCATCTGGTGGGCAGACTCTACATATCGTCTTTATTTTTGGATTTAGCTCATAGGCGAAACTTCTTAAATATCCGAATCTGACCTTTTTGCAAGGGAACACCCCCAATCTCTTTTTGATTCTTGTCAGCTGCGTTCCGCATTTCGTCACCCTGAAGATCGCCTTCCGCTCCGCGATTTCAGTTTCCTTTTCCAAAATGTCTAATGCCCAGCCAGTGTTTCTAAGCATATAGATTAGGGATTTCGGGTCAATCTTCTTTATGTCCAGCATTTCCGTGAGATGTCTTGCTTCTATTCCTCCAATCGTTTGCCAGCATCTGGCGTCTATCTGTGTGGCGGCCTGTGTTCCGAATTTGTCTTCGATTCCCAGAAAGTAGAGGCCGTCAACCCTCCATATGTTTCTGACTTGGAGGGAGAACAAGTCTAGTATCTTCTGTTTCGACAGCTTTCCGACCAGCTCAAGGTCTTCTTCTCTCGTCAGCTTCATCTTCAACACCAGCTTCTACGATTAGAGACACATTGTCTAACATAAAAATCGTTATAGGAGCAATCACGGCTCCATCTGAGGATGCTAAAGAAGGAGAGCAAAATCACAAAGAAAAGTAACATGAAACAAGCGTCATTTCGGGGCTATAGCGCACATTGATTCTAGACTGACTTTGAATACACCAGAACTATGCACATTCTGCGATATACCGAAAGTGGGTATAGCTGGTCGAAACAAGTATGTCTGATTGCGAAACAAGCAATTTTATTGAAATCCGCTTCAGATTACTATGGGTGGCGAAAGAGAAAGGAGAAATTCTCACTGAGCTGAGAGGGAGTTTCCGTTATCCCTCCTTTTCTCCCTCCAGCGATGACTTCGACTCGATGAGGATTACCCATTCTGCATCTATCTTGTTGAATTCTTCATCCTCTAGGTCAGTTATGCACACCCTCAAGTCACGACAGATCATATTTAATATTGATTCCTTCTCAGAGCTAGCTCAACCGATTTGGGTAAGAAATAAATAGGTTAGTTCGTCTAATTCTGATGAATGGAAGCTAGAAGGCTGAAAGAGAAAGGAGCATGCATGGTTGCATGGAGAAATGGCGCTCTAGCTTCCATTCACCAGGTTCTTTACGAACATTGTTCTTTTGTTCATTCAATCTTAAAAGTCTTTTGTTTTTTCCTAATAATGTATAACTTCTTGCATAAAAGAAAATACGGAAGTGAAACACTTTTGCTAATGAGGAGTTCATCACAGAAGAAATGGCAGTACATTGGCTTTCTCACAAACGACTGCGGAGATGACTCAACTCTGGAACATAATTCTGAGCGTTCACTTACTCGTTACTTTCCTCAGCATCTCAAGTTTTTCTTCGTGGGGATAGGCCCATTGGTTTTCTCTGAAAAACTCATAAGAGATAGTTTGACGCTGGGATGAGGCGCCATCAAGGGTTACATAGAGAAAACTTTTAGTCAGTTTCTTCTCAGTTAGACGGTTCATTGAATCGATAAATTTCGAAAACTCGGTTTTGGGGGTATATGTGTGAACCACAATAGAGTTTCGGCCAATAGCCCTTGCGTAGCTGAAAATGAAAGGTTTTCTTTGTAAGCTGTTAACAAATTTCGCTAACTTTTCTTCCTTTTCGAAGTCAATTATGAAACTACACATTTCAGATGTTGGAAGTGGATAAGGGAGCGTCGCAACCTCATAGTCAGTGAGAAGATCGCGCCCAACGATGTGTTTGTTATATCGATATCTAACTCCCTGCGGTGTCATGTTTGCCACTTCTGCCAATTCTGTGAATTTGGCGGCTCCGTCTTTCTCCAATTCCTTCAAAATAAATACATCAGTTTCGTCAGCTCGAATGGCATAGCTTTCGGGGTCCATGAGTTCTTTGGCAAGTTTTTCAGAAGCGTTTTGAATCTCCTCAATCCAATGTTTCCACTGGAAGTTCCATGATTTGCTTTTGAAGTCAAACCAGTCGAAGTTTGGCGCGACTTCAGTGAAATTGGTCGTCCAGTAGATGATGTAGCGTGAAAGATATTTTAGCTGCGCGGCTATATCCAGATATTCTTCCAGCTCTTTCTTGTACTCCGATGGAAAGGCAAAGATAGCGTAGTATCCATCATATTTTCCGTAACATCGAACTAGGTAGGTCCAAAAGTCAAGATTTTCAATGACTTGCCGCAACTTCTTTTTCTGTCCTGGCTTGGATTCTGCAATGAGAACTGCTTTCATTAGCCCTAGTCTAGAGTAATCCAAGTTGGTCCTTGTTTCAAGGAGTCCTTCTTTCATCAGCTTTTTCACGCGGAAGGCCACAGTGGTAGGAGGCAATCCTATTGATTTGGCGAGTGCCAAAATGTTCCTTGGACCGTGCTTGCCAAGTCCTTCCAATATCTTTGCGTTGGTGGCATCTAGCATTTTTAAATATCGAAGCATCCACTTGTAGTCTTCAAGCTTACTCATTGGATTGCCTCTCTATTGGAATTCTTGGGTCTGTTAGGGCTTACTTGAAGTCGGCATCAGTGAGGTTTTATGTCCTCAACTGGATCTCCCGAAATATCGAAGTTCGGTCCGCGATAAGGTAGTTTTGGGTTTCTACGGTGTTTCACAGTCACGATGGTAGGCCTAGAAAGCGCAGCGTCTACAGATCGGGTTGCGTGGCTAGACAAAATGGTGCTACTGCAACAATAAACGATCGACAGAACCACCAAACAGACTAACAGAAGAGAGACCATTTTTTCCTTCATTTGCTTCTCAGCTCAATTACATAATTAGGCAACCGTCTATTTTACTTTTCGCAATCCTTTCAAAATTAGTTTGTATAAAAAGTGATAAACGCGCACTGGAAATTGTGGTCCTGGCAATCGCGATGAATGATCCGAAATCAGATTCTAATATAGCCTAGCATGTTAGAAAGCGTTAATTTTGGACTGGACGAACTTATGCGTGCGATTGTCCTAGTAGAAAAAAAGGAGAGTTTGCGGGGAGATATCACCACGTGATTAGATTTTGAAAGGAACGCCAATAGGGTGTAAAGTGGGTGGGCGCGCATTTTGCTGTGGTCAAAGGCTGCCGTAACTAAGAGAGGAGCGGTTCTTCTAGGCAAGTACGTGGCTTGCGACGGCTTCAACGAGGCCAGACCTTTGAGGGTGGTCACTCATGCCCATTCTGATCATCTGCTCGGCTTACGAAGGAGCTTGAAGAGCTGCGAAGCAGTCATAGTGACGCCCGCTACTGGGGATTTGATAGACGTTATTGAGAATCCATTTTCTCTTGTCGGAGAGAACGTAAAAGCCCTCGAATATGAAGAACCCTTCGAATACAAAACTGAACAGATAACGCTCCATTATTCGGATCACATTCTTGGTGCAGCTCAGGTTCTCGTAGAAGATGAAGAGGGCACTAGAATCCTATACACAAGTGACTTCCGAATTCCTTACACGCCCATAATCCAAACAGATGTACTAGTTATAGAAGCTACCTATGGTAGTCCTTACCGCATCAGACCCTTCCAAAGTGAGGTTAAGCCGCTTCTCATTTCGTTGGTTGAAGAAGCCGTCAAGCAGGGACCCGTCTATCTGTTTGGTTATTATGGAAAGATCCAAGAAGTCATGCAGATTTTGCATGAGGCAAAGGTCAGAGTTCCTTTTGTTGTGCCAGAGAAAATTTTTCGCGTCTCTAAAGTTTGTGAAAGATATGGAATGAGATTTGGGCGCAATCTTCTGTTGTCAGAAAGTGAGGAAGCGCAGTCAATGTTGCAACAAGGTGACTCCCTTCTTGCTTTCAATCACATGTTCTCTCGAAGACATGTAAGCTCTGGCGTTTTCCGCATCTATGTTAGCGGCTGGGAGTTTTCGAGTCCTTGCCGTCAAGTAGGTGAAAACGAGTATAGAGTCGCATTGAGCGATCACTCGGATTTCTATGGACTGCTGCAGTATGTTGAGGAAAGTAGGCCGAAGTTAGTTATCACAGATAATCATCGATCTGGAGACGCCGTTGCGTTGGCGAGGGAGATTGAGAGGCGGCTGAAGATTCCGGCGAAACCCCTTCCATCCTAAGCAGATGAGCTAACAAAATGTACGAAATAGTAAGCACTCAACAGAAGCGAAAATACAAACTAATATTAAGAGAAATCTCTGGTAACCATTATTCAGTCCCTTCCTTGGAAAGATAAACGAAGTTCAGGACTCACTTTCTAATACCATAAGCGGCGTTCTTTTCCTTTCACAAGCCTGCCTGCAAGCCGTTACGATCTTTCCCTTCCACACTTTGCTATCTTGAAACAACACAACTCTATCATAATCCATAGTCCTGATGTAATCAGCAACCTGACTGGCAACGTATTCTGTTGTTTCAAGGTCTAAGGGAATTGCAGTTTCATGCTGAGAGAGGGGATAGACCTCGTCAAGCTCTACCGGGATGATTCCCAGAGGAGCTGCGTATATACACGAGTGAAAATCGATCTTGTTACCCAGTTTTTGGCGAACCTGCTTCAAAAGCCTCTGATACTCGCTTGATCTATGGAAGGGTTTCGCTCGAGTTTGCGGCAGTAGCACCAACACCTCAGCTTTCGGTGGAGAGTATCTTTGGAAGAGCCTCTTCCTGTAGCGACTGACTTCTGGACGGACGAGTCCTATGGAGCTGAAAAAGAAGAGCCCGCTTTTCTTCGAAACAGGGCTCTGGGTCTCCAGATACTCTGCGTATTTGCGTAGGTTTTTCAACCCCTCAAGGAGACGTGGATGTCCATGCGCCCTGAGCTCCAAGTGTTCCCAAAGACGCCCTTCAACGATCGCCTGCTTCATCAACTTGATCTCAGAAAAGCTAACATACAGATTATGCTCAGCGAGAATTCTCTCCCTCTCAGCCTTCTTCATCTCCAGCACACTCTCCGGATCGTTCTTCCTGCACACGGGACAGGAGCAGGGAAAATATCTGAGCTCACTCAGCCTCGTCGTTCCGCGCTCCGTCATGTACCGTTCTTCTCGGGCGTATTTCGCATAAGCAGCAGAGTCGAACAGATCGCATCCCAAAGCAACGGCCAACGCGAACATGAAGGGGTGACCAGCTCCAAACAGGTGGAGGGGACGTTCTACTGGCAGGTTCATTTTGGTCGTCATGATCATTTCCACCAGAGTGTCGAAGAGGTACTGCTCCATAACAGGCGTCGGACTTCCCAAGGCGTGAATCTCAAATGGCAACTTCCCCATCCCTACAGCAGAACGGGCTACAAGATCAAGAAATTGTCCGCCCTGGACCGGGCCAATCCAAGCTATATCCTCACTGGTTCTAATCTGTGACAAGCTTGTAGCTCTCCGTAAGGTTTCGTCAACCGTGAACTGCGTGTATTCCCTAGAGACGCCCCAGCCAGTAGGCACATCTAATATCGTCGCAATGTCCGTTTCGATATCTTCCTGAAACCGCACGATTTCTTCGGATGAAACCTCTACATCTCCATACACGAGCGCCTGATAGGCTCCAGAGTCTGTCATAATCACTCCATCAAAATCCAGAAACCTGTGTATGCCCTTTTGGACTGCTTCCTCTTCGAAGTGCTTTCTTACAATATAGGCATTGGTGATAAGCGCCCTACAATTGAACAAATCCTGCATTTTTGTGGGTGGAATTAGCTGTATGGTAGGGTTTATGACTGGCAAGAGTATAGGAGTCTCGATCATCCCAGTCTTAGTCTCAAGCCTACCTATTCTGCCTAGGATGTCTCTTTCTCGAATCTCAAAAGACATGTCTTCTTATCACTCATAAAACTCAGATGTTTATAAATCTCCTTAGATATCTACCCGCACGAATGGACACGAGAACGCTGATTGGATTTTTCACAAAAAGGAATGGAGCTCATAACAATTCGCGCGTGCTCACGTTTTGACTCATACAAATATGCTCTAATGCGAGAATTTGATATTATGAAAAAACTTCTCAAGGATTCTGTAGGTCAATCCCCAAATGATATAATTCCCAACAGTATAGGCTTGAACTTCTCCGAAACTGAATTTGGCGGCGCCTTTATGTTGGACAAGTACTTCTAACGACATCCAAATGAACTCTTCCAACTCCTCATTCAGTTTGATCGTCGGCTCATGTTCAAGAAGGACGACGAAGGGAAGAATTTTCATTTCAGGTCTTCGTGTTGATCTCAGACTTCCCATCATTCCAAGAAAGCGACAACGATCGAGAAGATTTATGCTGGTCTCTTCTAAGGTTTCCCTGACGACGGTCTGCTTCAGATTTCGGTCCCTCGCATCACGTTTTCCTCCAGGAAAAGCCATCTGTCCCGACCAAGGATCAGCAGGGTTCTTAACCCTCTTCACAAGCAAGACTCTGAGAGCTTGATCCATAGGTTTCAACAACAAAGCAACCGCAGCGTCCGCATCCTGTCCTTCTGACGTTCTATTCAACGCTCTGGATAATTTTTCAATCATACCAACATAACTCAATCACATATCAGCCTCGAAACGTTATACAATCAGTTTGCCGACTTGTGAACAAATCTGTTTGCTAGCTCTTCTTGACAAGCTTGTATCTTTCATAAATCAGTTCTATTCCGTCTTCTCTTATCTTGAAATCTGCGGTGTATCTCCTTCCTCCTGAAATCGTGTAGAAAATCGCTTGTTCTTCTTCCAGCTTTTCGGGTATTAGGGGTACTATTTCTTCCGTATACTTATCCTTGATTTCCATTTGCAGGAAATCTCCTTTTTTCTTGACGCCCGCTTTCATCGTTCCCATATAAGTTTCGTATTCTCCCTCGAGTTTGCACAATATTTTGTCGCTCTTTATGAAAGGTGCCGTCTTGGGTTCGACTCCTAGTAGCTGTGATAGGGCGTACACTCCAATATGTGACAGTAGGTATCCGCTTGCGTTTGCCAACAATGCCACTCCAGCTCTCTTTTCAGGTATGTAGCCTACGTAAGCCGTATAGACCAGTACCGATCCTCCGTGACTCACAAGTCTGTAGCCATGAAAGCTCGGTGTTATCATCCATCCGTAACCGTATGATTCTCCGCCAAAGACCTCATACGGCAGGTTTATTTGAGGCTTCTCCATAAGCCCCAACATCTCACTACTGACGATTTTTCGTCCTTCAAATTCGCCTCTACCAATGTATGTCTTTACGTAGTTCGAAAGATCAAGGACATTGCTTACAAGACCTCCGTCCGAGGTTATGCCGAAAGGGAAAGTACTGGGAACATGTTTTTCCTTTCTATCTACAATGTACGCTGTCGCCCGATCTTTGTCCCTTTCGATGTCAGACTTCGAGAGAAACGTTCTACTCATTCTCAAGGGCTCTAGGATTCTCTTTCTGATGTACTCTTCGTAGCCCACTCCGCTCAACTTTGCGATTAAATATCCTAAGAGGACGTAGCCTTCGTTGAGATAGAAGAAATTCTCCCCAGGTCTAGAAACTGCCCATTTCTCAGCGTCTCTCAAAAAGACCATGATATCTTCAGGGCTGGATACTGGAAGCCAGTGATGATCTAGGCCCAGAACACTTCTAATGAACGCCTCTGCGTAGGCAAGTGCTGGCACCCCTGAGGAGTGTGTAAGCAGGTGGTGTATTGAAACAGTCTTACCAAGAGGTCTCAGCTTTATGGGGATATGCTTCTCGACGGGGTCGCCCAAATTGATTTTCCCTTCCTCTACCAGCTGCATAATAGCCATCGCGGTGAAAGACTTTGTGACCGAGCCTATTCCATAGAGGGTTCTCGGGGTTGCTGGAAGTCCGGAAGATAGATTCCTAAAACCAAACCCCCTCGCGTAAATAGTTTCGTCTCCTTGAACGATTGCGATGCTTAATCCGGGAATTTTGGTTTTGCTCATCTTTTCAAGAATAAAATCTTCGAGGTTCTCGAAATCTCCAGACATAAGAGTCACTCGTATAAGAGCCTGTACTTTCGCTTAAAAATCTATCAAGCCGAATTGTTTAGGAAGCACACAATCTATATTTTGATTGAATGCGTGCACCTCAAAACGATCATATATACTGCCACTTTGGGCATGAAAAGACTTAGAACCGAGGGTTCTTTTGCTTAGCGTGGGCAAATTCGTTCTGAGATATGCATGCTTGTCCACAAAGAATTAGCAGAACCTCAAAAGAGAAGACTAATAATGTGGAGAGAACATTGAATTAATATAGGTGTGATGAAGATGAGAAAATTGATGAATGGTGTTCTCATCGGTTTTGGTTCTGCGCTATCAATAGTCGTCTCCGCTGCGTGGGTTCTGCTTTCATTAGTTTTGGAGTCACAATATCTAATTGTTGCAGAGGCGAAAGTCATCGAAGCCGCTCAGACAGCTACTGTTGTAGGGGCTATCCTGGGAATTGCACTCATAATTGCCGGGCTAGGCTTGGAATTACATGCGCGCTCCCTCTAGAGAAGACCCACCAATTACACCGACAAGGTGATGGAATCCCTCATACAGGTTGCTACTGTGATGTATGTAACAAAGCAAGAAGATATGCAGAATACAGAAGATTAGGATCTTCTGTAGCTCTGTTCGACAAGAAAGAGAGTTTTTGTTACTTGGTTGATGCCTCACCAGACTTCAAATATCAGCTAGACATGATCAGCGCAGAAATCAGAGACACAAAAAGGAACGGAAAAGTTCCTGTGAGTGGAATCCTACTAACTCATGCCCATCTTGGTCATTGCGCAGGGTTATGGCATCTTGGGAAGGAATCGGTGGAAGAGAAAGATCTTCCAGTGTTTTGCACCTCAAAGATGAAAGAGTTTCTCTGTGGTAATTATCCATTCAGTCTTTTTATTCAAAGGAAGAACATTCAAATTGAAGAGATATATCCGGATAGAGAATTCGAGTTGAATGGGCTGAAATGCATGCCAATCCAAGTTCCACACAGGGATGAAATTGGTGACACTGTAGGTTATATTTTAGAATCAAGGAAGACATTAGTCTATCTGGCCGACCTAGACAAATGGACAGACGACCTTATGGAAGAAATTAGGAGTTCTGACATTGCTTTTGTGGATGGCACATTCTACTCAAGAAACGAGATACCCCGATTTGAAGAAGTTCCACATCCTCCAATCCAAGAGACAATTACCCTTCTAGAAGATTCTGACACCGAAATCTACTTTATTCACATAAGTCATACAAGTCCTGCAAACAAAGAAGGTAGAGAGAAAAAATACATTGAGAGTAGGGGCTTCAAGATTGCTCACGATGGGATGACATTGAAAATTTGAGAATGCGAGAGATATGAATCAGGAATGGTGGCTCGTGTATTCAAATTCTCGCGAATTTCCCTCAAATCTTGCACATAACTTAATATCACTAGGGTCTCTCTTAACAATGGTCCGCCAGGGAGGAGGCTAATACATGGTCTGCATCGTTCAGATGTATGAGAAGCCCAAACCAACGAACCCGGTTTTGGTAGAGGGGCTTCCAGGAATAGGATTCGTCGCAAACATATCAGCCCTCCATCTAATTCGACAATTGAAAGCGAAACGCTTTGCAGAGATCCGCTCCTCGTCCTTCCAAGATTTTGCCATAACAGCGAAGAACGGCGAACCACGATTCCCAGTCAATGAACTCTACTATCATAAAGGAAGGATGAGAGAACGAGATCTCATCATCCTATATGGCAATACCCAGGCCCTAACCACGTTTGGACAATACGAATTGTCTGGTCGCATATTAGACATTGCCCAAGAATTAGGATGCAATTACATCATAACTCTTGGTGGCTTGAGGGTCGGCAAGAAAGTTGATACGCCGAAGCTGTACTGTGCAGCTTCCGACCCACAGAGCCTAGATCAAACATTAACTTTGGGCGCCAAGAGGATCAAAGGCCAAATCTTCGGAATAGCTGGGCTCCTCATTGGATTGGGAAAACTGCGAGATATGAGAGGCTTCTGTCTTCTCGCCGAGACACCAGGCTTCTACCCCGACGCGTCAGCAGCCTGTGAGGCCCTAAATGCAGTTTGTAAAATCTTGCATCTTGAAGTTGACCTAAGCCGGTTGGATGTAGCTGCGAAATCAACCCGTGACATATTGGAGTCTTTCGGTATGGTCACTGGCCCAACAGAAGAGAAAGCAAAAAAATCTCGATTTCGCTGGCTCATCTAGGCCTTCGTTTCACTTAGAAACTGGTCGTAGACCTTCTGAACACGCTCAGCCGCCGGGCCCCTCCCCTCCTCAACACCCTTCTCGGTAACCTTGACCTTATCCATAACCCAGATGAAACCCTTGTCCTCATAAAGCTTCACCATAGTTGGAAAAACCTTGTCCAGCCTCTCAGCTAAGGTCTTCAGATCAAAAGGCTTTTCGACAGCGAAGATCTGGGCCACGATGCTGCCATTCAGAACCACTCTGTGTAGCGCGTTTCCTTTGTCGTCCTTAGCCTCTGCCAAGCACAAACTCAATGTGTCTGGAACTATCCCGGCAAGGGTACCCGTGTAGTTCTTCCCGTCCACAGTTGTGACCATGACAGAGTTTTCAAGCAGAGCCGCTATCTCTCCGAAGAACTTTCTTTGAGCCGCTGACACCGTCTCACCTTCGCTCTTATTTTGTCCCGCTCGTTAAAAGACTTATTGATTCTAGGCTACTTGAGTTTTGCCGGAGAAGGTTATGCTTCCATAGGACACCTAATCTCTGATTTCTCGTTGCTCGATTTCTTGTTTGAGGAGAAGAAATGTATTAGAAGGGACATCTCGACATACAACAAGATTTGGTCCAATCTGGCTGTTGTGTCCAACCTTTACTCCAGGCATGAAAAGGGTGTTTATCCCCGTTTTCACACTATCACCTAAGATAGCCCCCAGCTTCCTTCTTTCACTGTCCACCACCTTGTCTTTGATCATCATCCTGACGGATTTGCTGTCCAGACGGAAGTTGGCCACTGTAGTTCCCGCCCCGAGGTTGCAGTCTTCGCCGATGACGCTGTCGCCAACATATGAAAGGTGGCCGATGTGCGTTTTGTCCATAATTATGCTGCTCTTTATCTCGCAGCCGTTCCCTATTCTCACGTTCTTTCCGATGCTCGTGTGTGGGCGGATGTAGCAGTTCGGTCCAATGTCGCTGTTTCTGTCGATGAATATAGGTCCCTCAACGTAGGCCCCTGAGCGAATCCTCGCACCCTTGGCTACCGCTACGGGACCTATGAGGTGTGTTCCATCCTCTATCTCGCCCTTGACCATAGGCTCCACTCTATTGAGTATCTGACGGTTTGCCTCCAGTAAATCCCAGGGTCTTCCGATGTCAAGCCACCCTTCGCGGGGGATTCGAACTGCGAGTACGGATTTTTTCTCTTGTATAAGGAGTCTAAGCGAGTCTGTTATTTCATGCTCCTTCCTTTTCGAAGGAGGGGTCTTTTCTATTTTCTCGAAAATTTTTGGTGAGAGAACGTATATCCCTGCGTTCGCCAAATTGGTGGGTGCGACTTCTGGACTGGGCTTTTCAATGATATCAGCCACATGATGACCCCTAAGCTTCACTATCCCATAATGCTCAGGATTATCCACAGGCGCAACCGCCATAGTCACATCTGGCTTCTCTTCCTCGTGAAAACCAATAACCTTCTTGACAATGTCAGGCGTGACTACAAGGTCGCCGTAGATCAGCAGGAAATCTTCATCTACGTAAGACCTGGCGAGACCCGCAGCATCTGCGGTGCCCCGCACACCATCCTGCAGCTTGTACTTAAGCTCAATTCCAAACCTTGAGCCATTGTCAAAGAATTGTTGTAGTTTATCTGCCATATAGTGGGCAATGATTAGCGCTTCATTCAATCCAGCAACCTTAAGCGAGTCGAGAATATGTTCTAGTATTGGTCTTCCGCCTATGGCTATCAGATGTTTGGGTCTTGTCAGGGTCAGTGGCCGAAGCCGAATTCCTTCACCTGCAGCTAGGATGACTGCCTTCAATTAATTGTCTCCCCAACTGATTTCTTGACATGCTTTAAGCCCTTTTCCATGATTTTCTCTGCCTCCCTAGCAGATTTTGCCTCCACCGTGACGCGTATGAGGGGTTCTGTTCCTGAGGGTCTGACTAGAATCCATCCGTTCTTGAGAGTTAGGCGTATCCCATCGATAGTTGATTGCTCCTCTCTTTCAGGGTAGACGGTAGGCAGCTTTTTCTCCAAATCCTTAATGACAACAGATTTAGATGAGTTTGGGCATGGCAGTTTTTCCCTGAGTATCGAATAGTGTGTCACCTCAGAGATGAGTGAGGAGAGTTTTCTGTTCTCATCTTCTAAGGCCTTAAGAAGAAGAGCGGATGAGAGAATACCGTCTGGACACCAGTGATGCTGAGGATGAATCCAGGCGCCACACGGCTCACCTCCGAAGATAGCCTTATGCCTTCTTGTGGCAGTCGCCACTTCAACGTCCCCAACCTTTGTCCTCACAACCTTTCCATTCAAGGGCTCAATCATCTTTTCAAGGCACATAGACGCTTCGACCGTAGTAACCACCACTCCTCCTTTGTGTTTCTTGACCAAGTAACTGGCGTAGGCGGCTAGAGCTTGGTCAAGAGGAGCTAACACTCCCGTTTCATCGATGAGGACCATCCTGTCGCCGTCGCCGTCATAAGCAATTCCGATGTCGGCGTGCAACTGCTTCACAACTTCACATAAAGATTGTAAGGCCTCCGGTTCTGGCGATGGACTTCTGCCAGGAAAGAAGCCGTCAGGCTGGGAGTTTACTGCCGTGACCTTACATCCAAGCATGCGGAAGAGAGCCGGTGCTATATGACAAGTTGCTCCGCATCCCGGGTCAAGAACGACTCGCCAGCGCCTCTCCAGCTCTACAACCTTACAAATCGCTTCCAGGTAGCGGTGTGTGTCATCTGAAGAAGTATGTGTCTTGATCTCTCGCCAAGCCGACCTGGTAAAAGATTTTTTGCTAACGATCTCTTCGATTTCTTTTTCTTCTTCCTTATTATAAGCCGTGCTGTCTGAGTTGAAGAGTTTGATTCCGTTATATTCAGGTGGGTTGTGGGAGGCTGTTATCATCACTCCAGCGTCTGCTTTGAGCTCTCTGGTGAGAAATGCCAGAACAGGTGTTGGGATCAGCCCCAGCTTGTGGACGCTTGAGCCGCCAGCCAACAGACCTGAGATTATCGAGTGCTCAAGCAAAGGCGAGGAGGCGTGGGTGTCATGACCTATAACGATTTCTCCGGAGTTTGTATATGTTGCCAAAGCCAAACTGACTTGAAGAGCCAGCTTTGGAGTCAAATCAACATTGAAGATGCCTCGGATTCCTGAGGTCCCGAACAGCCTCTGCTCCACGGTTCTCGCCAGCACTTCAAAATCGGCTTGTTGATTTATAGCTTTTCGGTAGGGATTTTTCTTTGCACACGTGGAATCAAGGCCTTCATTCTTCTTCGCGTATGCTGATAACCATTTATAGAGTGAAAATAAGATAGTATCGTCACACATTTCGAAATTGTGGCGGGCGGTTGAGATGTTCAAAGAAGAAAAGCTGGACAAGATTAGAAACAAAGACAAAGAATGGGAGAAGAAAGTTCTGTCGGATTTTCTTGCCAAACTTCCGGAGCGAAAAAAGGAATTTGCAACCTCTTCGGGTATCTCAGTTGACAGATTGTTCACACCACTCGATACTGAAGGCTTTGATTACACAACAGACCTGGGCTTTCCAGGGGAATATCCTTTCACCCGAGGAGTTTATCCGACAATGTATCGCGCGCGCTTCTGGACAATGCGGCAATACGCTGGTTTTGGAACCGCTGAAGAGACCAACGCTAGGTTCAAGTACCTATTGGATCATGGACAGACGGGATTGAGCGTTGCCTTTGATCTCCCCACTCAAATAGGTTATGATTGTGACCACCCGCTGTCTCAGGGAGAAGTTGGTAAAGCAGGCGTCAGCGTCAGTACCCTACAGGACATGGAAATTCTTTTCAAAGGAATTCCCTTAGACAAGGTGACTACTTCCATGACTATCAACGCCCCAGCCACTGCGTTGTTGGCCATGTATATTGCGGTTGGAGAAAAACAGGGAGTACCGGAAGCAAGGTTAGGCGGAACGATACAGAATGACATCCTAAAAGAGTTTATAGCCAGAGGAATGTACGCCTTTCCGCCCAAGCCGTCCATGAGGCTTGTCACCGACATCTTTGCATACTGCTCCGAAAACATGCCGAGATGGAACACCATAAGCATTAGCGGCTATCACATCCGAGAGGCAGGTGCCACCGCAACCCAAGAGGTAGCCTTCACCCTGGCGGACGGCATAGCCTATGTAGAAGCCGCCGTTAAGAAAGGGTTGGACCTAGATGAATTCGCCCGACGTTTATCCTTCTTCTTCGCCTCTCAGAACAACTTCCTCGAGGAGATCGCGAAATTCAGAGCAGCCCGAAGGCTGTGGGCGAAGATTATGCGGGAGAGATTCGGAGCAAAAAATCCGCGTTCTTGGTTGCTCAGGTTTCACACACAGACTTCTGGTGCAACCCTCACGGCGCAACAGCCGAATAACAATGTTGTTAGGGTGGCGTTTCAGGCTTTAGCTTCTGTTCTTGGAGGGACGCAATCGCTTCACACAAACTCTTTCGACGAAGCCTACGCTCTACCAAGCGAGGAGGCTGTGAGAATCGCGCTAAGGACCCAACAGATAATTGCTTATGAAAGTGGTGTCGCGGACACTATCGATCCTTTAGCAGGATCTTACTACATCGAGTACCTGACGAATAGAATAGAGGAAGAAGCAATGAAATACATCAGTAAAATAGATTCCATGGGAGGCGCCGTGGCAGCAATCGAAAAAGGCTATATACAACGAGAAATCGTCGAGAGCGCATACGGATATCAGAAGGAGATTGAAAGCGGGGAGAAGGTCGTCGTTGGCGTAAACGAGTTCACAGGCGAAGAAAAGACTCCGATTCCAATTCTACGAGTTGATCCGGCTGTTGAAAAGAGACAAAATGAGAGATTAAACAGGATGAAAGGAAAGAGAAACAATGCGAAAGTAAATAGCGCTTTGGACAAGTTGCGCCATGTCGCAGAGGGCGACGAGAATCTGATGCCAGTAATCTTTGAAGCCGTGAAGGCATACGCGTCATTGGGAGAGATCTGTGGCGTATTGAGAGAAGTCTTCGGAGAATATAGGGCGCCCACCATCTTCTAGATTCCTAGGCTACTTTACTTGTGTTAGTCTCCATTCTCTGTAGTCTGTCACGACCCTTATGTAGCCTCCGAGCATGTTGTCAACCTCTGGGTCGCCGGTGTCAACTCTCAGGACGCTTCCGTCTATGTTTCGTAGCTTTCTTGTGGTCGCAGCGACGATAATCCTCTCTTTCCCCACCTTTCTGATGATCTTTGGCGATATCTGCTGGTTTCCGCGTCCGAGCAATATGCCTTGGCGTCCTATGGGAGATACGATTATCCATGTGTTCTGGAAGTCTCTGATCTCCTCCATTGTTTTCGTCTCGTTCACATCTTTGACTATGCTCTTGTTTCGATAGATGTCCACGCCGAGCAACGTCTTCTCAACCCCAAGCAAATCCGCAACGCACCTGACAGTCGTGCCTGGACCAAGGATGTAGATGCCCTTTGGATCCATCTCTTCCACTATAAACCTTGCAATAGCCAACTGATTCTCGTGCTCGTCCAAAGTCTCGGGACTGAGTTGCTTGCTGCCGGAGACGCTCATAGACACAAACGGTCCTTTTAGAAAGCCGTGAAGCCTGATGGAGAAATGGTCTCTCCTGATGGCGCTTTCATCAGTGTCCATTATCTCAAAGTCCGTCAGCTGTGCGGTTTTTTCGGCAAATGCTCTGACAACTTCAACCGCCTCAGAAGGATTGACGGCAAATATGCCGCTGTACATCTTTACCCCTGATGGAACACCCAACGCGGGTATGCCATCCTCAGTCTGCATTGCGTCGTGGATGTCCCTGGCGGTTCCGTCTCCCCCGACAAAGACTATTAGATCAGCTTTCAATGCTATCATGTGTTTGACCGCTACTTTTGTGTCTTCTGCTGTGGTCTCTGCCCTGAGGGGCATGGACAGAATCTTTGCGGGAAAACTGGTGGCTTTCGCTTCATTTGCACCCATCACGCTTGGGCAAGTTATTATCTCAATAGCTAGCTCTGATGCCTTCAGCTTTCTGAGAAACTCAATCGCTCTAGCAGGTGCTACGGGTTTCGCCCCTAAGGCTATGGCCTTCTTTAGTACACCATCGGTACCCTTCAGTCCCACTCTGCCGCCCATTCCTGCTATCGGGTTTACGATGAAGCCGATCTTCACGCCTTTGCCACCAAGACAGTCTCCATAACGCGTGTTATGGTTCGTTGCGTTCAATCTAAACTGTTTGGTGGAATTTATTCGTTAAGTTAGCATTTACAGAAAAGCCTATGAGGAGTGTCCTTGTTGTTCTATACTCTAAGACTTCGGAAGTTAGTGGATATGTTTGCAGTTGTTAAGAAGCGGCGGGATGCAGGAGCGGAGATAGCTACAGTAGATGTTCCAGAGCTCAAGAGGGATGAGATTATTGTCAAGGTCAAGGCAGCTTCCATTTGCGGAACAGATGTCGAGATCTGGAATTGGAATGAGTGGGCTCAGAGCCGCCTGAAGAAAATCCCCCTGATAATAGGACATGAGCTTGCTGGGAAAGTTGTTGAGGTAGGGAAGGATGTAACAGCTCTTCAAGAAGGAGACGTAGTCTCGGCGGAAACTCACATTGTAGATGGAACGTGCTACCAGTGCAGAACTGATCGCATGCACGTCTGCCAGAACATGGAAATTCTCGGCGTCGACAGAGATGGGGTTTTCGCTGAGTATGTTGCGTTGCCCCAGAGAAATGCTTGGAAGAACGACCCAAAGCTAGATCCAGCGGTGGCCTCCCTTCAAGAGCCGTTAGGAAACGCTGTTCAATCCGTCTTCCCTAAGGATCACATAGAAGACATTGCAGGAAAGAATGTTGCGGTCTTGGGCTGCGGTCCGATAGGCTTGATGACCATAGCAGTTCTCAACACAGCAGGAGCAGCGAAGGTTCTCGCAACCGCTGGCGGAAGGAATAAGGTGCGCATGGAACTGGCGGAAAGAATGGGCGCTGACATGGTTCTTGACTGCAGAGAAGAAGGCGAAGACTTGGTTAAAACGATTCGCGACGCAACGGATGGCAACGGCGTTGATGTAGCGCTTGAGATGTCTGGTGCTGCCTCTGCTGTGAGGCAGGCCTTCGAGATACTTACTCCTGGGGGTAGGGTTTCTCTGCTGGGAATTTTGGAGAGGCCCTTAGAGTTTGACTTGAACGCTGCTGTGATCTTTAGGGCGGCGACGGTATATGGCATACATGGACGGAGGATGTTTGAGACATGGTATCAGGTGAAGGGGCTGCTGTCAAAGCATGACTTCAGAAGTAAGATAGCCTCCATTATAACGCATAGACTGCCGATGAAAGATGTGGCTGAGGGTATGGAGTTGATCAATTCCAAGCAAGCCGGCAAAGTTCTGCTTGAGCCAAAATGGGAATAGCAAATGCCAATTTCCTGATTTCAAGAAATGACTTTCAAGATTCATTCTCAGGTCTAATGATTAGGTATCCTTTGTCGATTAGCCAGTGATGGAATTGCCATGTCGTAAATCTGCAGCCTCTCCTGCAAATCTGCCTTACCTTCTCATATTCCTCGGAACCCTGGTTCTTCGAGTTTAGCTCCAACTGTACCGGGCATTTTACGTTGTTGCAGAATTCTCTCTTCTCATAATTTGCATATCCTTTGATTGACATGATTGCGAGTGAAAGTCAACATGATAATAAACTTTGCGCGTGTGTTCCGAGAAAGCTAATTATGAGAACTTGCCATAGTCCTAAATGACGGGATAGTATGGCCATAGAAGTCCACGTGGAGCTTCGTACAAGGGACACTACAAATGCGGTGAGAAGAGGTGACGTCATAGTGATAATAGATGTTCTCCGCTGTTCCTCAACAATAATAACCGCTCTAGCGAACGGAGCATCCAAGATCATCACGACGCCGACAGTTAGGAAAGCGAAACAAATGAAACAGCGAAATCCCGAGTATATACTTGCAGGTGAGAGGAAAGGCTTAAAACCCAAAGGTTTTGAGCTCGGAAATTCTCCAAGTGAGTTCACTCGTAGGAAGATCCATGGAAGGAGCATCATTCTGACAACAACCGACGGCACAAAAGCCTTCGAAATTGCGAAAAAAAGCGCAAGACCTGTTCTAGTTGGAGGCTTTCTGAATGCTGAAGCTGTTGGAAAGAAGTCATGGAAAATTGCTTATAAGAACAACTGTGGAATATCATTGACTGCCTGTGGAAAAAGGGGAAAGTTATCTATAGAGGATTTTATGTGCGCTGGTAAAATCTTGGAGATGATGCCACTTGACGAGTTGACCCTTTCTGACAGCGCCCTAACAGCGTTAGTCGCATCTGAGGGAGCAGGTGAAAATATTATAGAGTTGGTTCGTTCAAGCGAACATGGGAAATACTTGAAAAACATTGGTTCAACCAAAGACGTCGAATTTTGCCTGAGAATCAATCGTTACAGTAATGTCCCAATATTTACAAATGGTAGAATCCGTGCGTGAATCCCACCGTTCCACGCGTGCGCGCGCAAGGTCGATTATTCTGTGGTTGACAAAATTTTAATTAAGTCTAACCATAACCTAATGCTGTTAGATTAAACAGAAAGTGGTTTACATGACTGCAAAGCGACATCCAACAAAATATTTAGGCGACGAATACGAGCGCCTCGTCCGCGAAAGCCTGAACTGGGAACTCAAGGAGCTTCAATCGCCGAGCGAGCCCGCGTGCACAGTGGATGGTAGGCAGGTAATCATGCTCTGCGCCAACAACTACCTCAACCTCGCTACACATCCGAAAGTCGTTGAAGCCATGATCGAGGCAACCAGAAAATACGGGGCTGGCGCTGGAAGCGACCGATCCATCTCTGGAAACATGACAGTTCACGAAGAGCTAGACAGGCGCCTCGCGAGGTTTAAGAATGCACCCGCATCGCTGACTTACCAGACTGGTTTCATGGCTAATGAGGGTCTCATTCCTCAACTCTGCGGCAGAGGAGACCTCTTTGTCTCAGATGAGCTGAATCATGGCTCTATTATTGATGGTGTGCGGCTGACTCACGCAGATAGGGCTATATTCAAACACAAAGACGTGGAAGATCTAGCGCGTGTGATGAATGAGGCTGAGAAGCATAAGCCACCCTACGAGCACATATGGATTCTCACAGACGGGGTCTTCAGCATGGACGGCGACCTCGCACCACTATCTGAAATAGCAAGAATTGCCGAAGAGCACGGAGCGGGAGTCTATGTAGATGACGCACATGGAGAAGGCGTTCTCGGAGAAGACGGGCGTGGCATAGTCAGTCACTTCAATCTAAGCCGGGATGAAGTGCAAATCGAGATGGGAACCTTCTCAAAGGCCTTCGGAGTCATAGGTGGACACATCACTGGCGGCGAGGATCTGCGCAACTTCGCCTACAACAAGTCTAGGACGTGGCTTCTGAGCGGCGGAATGCCCCCAGGCGTGGCTGCTGCGTGCACCGCAGCCATAAGTGTTCTTGAGTCTGAGCCGAAACATGTGAAGAAAGTTTGGGAGAACCGTGAGTATTTCATCAAAGCCATGAAAGACCTTGGGTTTGATACGGGGAACAGTGAGACTCCGATCGTGCCTGTTATGTGTGGGGAGAGCAAGAAAGCAAAAGATATCGCAAATTTCATTTGGGAGAAGGGAGTCTTTGCGCTTCCGATAGTATATCCCATGGTGGCTCGTGAAAAAGCGAGGATAAGAACTCAGCTGTGCACTAAGCATACTAGAGAACAGTTGGATAGAGCAGTCGCTGCGTTTGAGGAAGGCGGTAAAAAGCTCGGGCTGATCTAAACCTTCTTCCCCATTCGTTCTATTTGCTAGATTTGGCTAGCCACTCATCTTTCAAAATGTCCATGATTATGTCATCACGATATTGTCCATCTATAAAACGGGCTTTCCTTCTTCGCCCAACCTCTTTGAAGCCTACTTTCAGGTAGCATTTTTGAGCTCTTTTGTTAAAGTCGAAAGTGTCAAGCTCAACTCTGTTGAGGTTAAGGTTTCGAAAGGCGAAGCTAAGGAGTAGGTTCAGGGATTCTTTTCCATAGCCCTTGCCCCAACATTCTGGATTGTATATGCTTATTCCTGTCATGGCGGATCTGCTGGTCCAATCGATGTTATAAAGATCTGTTCCACCCATGAGCTTGTTCTCTGTGACGGTTTCGATCGCGAAATGGAATGCCTTCCTTTCTTGGCGCTGTTTCCACGTGCTCCTGATCCATTCCTCTTCATCGTTACGAGACATTGGACCTTCGTCCGTACTACCTACCAGATTTCTCAGTTCCAAATTGTTCCAATGCTTCATAATTTCATCGAGATCTGAAAGCTCAAGGCTGCGTAAGCGAACTCTACTACCTTCAATCATCTTGGAAATCACAAAAGAGTAGAAAAGTCTCCTATATAAAGAGCAAAAGCCGACTTAGTCATGATAAAGTAGCGTGCATAAGAAAGGAACTAAAGCTAAAACGTTGTAACATCTATTTTATTATGACTAGGGCTTCTCCTTCGTTTACTGGCATGCCCTCCGAGACCTTGATCTCCTCAACAATCCCAGCTTTTGTCGCAGTTATCTCATTCTCCATCTTCATAGCCTCCAAGACGCAAAGCACATCGCCAACGTTCACGGAGGCACCATGCTTAACTACCACAGAAACGATCTTACCAGCCATAGGAGCCGTGACTGCGCCCTCCACAGCCATTTTTCTAGAAGGCTTTGCAACGGATATCAACGCGGTTGATTCTGGAGTTTTCGAGACAGCTTTCCTCGCCGCAGGTTGTAGCTTAACCTTAAGGGAAACGTCATTAACCTTGACCGGAAAGGGTTTCTCCCTATCAATTGTCTTCAACTCGACGTCATACACCTTTCCATCAACCTTGACCGAAAAAGGCTCCGCAGAGTCAAACTTCCCCAAAAGTTCTGCCTCATAGGGCTTTTCGTTGATCTTGGCAGAGAAGGGAGCACCCCTCACATGTGTGATTAATTTGACCTTGTACAGCTTGCCATCGACATCGATGTTATACTCTCTCAGCCTATGCACCCCATCTGAAACCTCTGTATCTCGTCAGTTCCTGTCTCCCAGCGAGGCTCCAAGCAGAACGCCCTTCAGCTCTCTTCGTGGGGATCACAGCACCAGCTTTGCTTATGCTATCTAGGTATGTGACTATGGCGGTTGATAGGGCTGCGACCTCCTCTAACTCCATTCTCTCCAACGCGCCTATCTCGATAGCCTTTTCCTCCAGTCTCTGCGCTCTCTTCCTGAAGAACTCCATGGCTGTCTTGGGGAATAAAGCATACGTTATGATGTCTTCTTCCTTCCGGAAGAGCGCCCTCGCCTCTGCGGGAACCCTTTTTAGCTGAGGCTCAAGCAGGTCAGCTGGGCGACAGGTTATGACGTTTTCGTCCCCAATTATCTTCTTCTTGATCTCTTCATCTATCGGTGCAGGAGACCTGCCGTAAAATCCCTTGGCATAATCCTTTACCTCCTTAGGAACTATCTTGTACCTCTCGCCTGAGAGCACATTGAAGACAGCCTGCGTACCGACCAGTTGGCTCGTCGGAGTGACCAGAGGAGGATAGCCTAAGTCTTTTCTAACCCTTGGCACCTCCTCCAAGACCTTCTCAAGCCGGTCCATAGCCTTCTGCTCCTTAAGCTGAGAGATGAGATTTGAAAACATCCCGCCTGGAATTTGATGAATCAGAATGGATGTGTCAACCCTCTCTGACATTGGATCAATGAGATGGATAGGATCATAGTACTTCTGACGCAAGCTCCTGAAATACTCAGATATCTCCATGAGCAACTCCATGTCAAACCTAGGATCGCATGGGGTGTCCTTGAAGGCCGCAACAACCGTCTCAACAGGTGGCTGAGAAGTGCCCCAAGCTAGAGGAGAAAAAGCCGTGTCTATAATATCAACACCAGCGTCACAAGCCCTCAGATAAGTCATTAGAGCCATGCCGCTTGTGGAATGACAATGTAGATGCACAGGTAAGCCTATCTCTTTCTTAAGCGCGGAAATAATTTCATAGGCATCTTTGGGCGCGAGCATTCCAGCCATATCCTTGATGCAGATTGAGTCGCAGCCCAACTCTGCCAGGCGATCAGCTATCTTCACGTAATGTCCAGTCGTATGCACGGGACTAATCGTGTAGCACACCGACCCTTGGGCATGAGCGCCAACCTTCTTGACAGTCCTAATGGATGTCTCCAAGTTTCTGGTATCGTTGACCGCGTCGAAGATTCGGAATATTTCTATCCCGACTTCCGCCGCGTTTTCGATGAACCTTATGAGGACATCGTCTGGATAATTTTTGTAGCCAACTATGTTCTGGCCTCTGAGCAACATCTGCAATGGCGTTTTTTGTACATGCTTCTTCAAGGCACGCACCCGATCCCATGGGTCCTCGGTCAAGTATCGTACGGACACGTCGAATGTTGCTCCGCCCCAGACCTCAAGGGAGAAGAATCCGACCTGGTCGATTTTTTCGGCTATCGGAAGCATGGAGTCTGTTCTCATCCTTGTTGCCATCAGAGATTGGTGCGCGTCTCGGAAGGTGGTGTCTGTGATCTTAACGGGTTTTATCAATGAAACGAACCAACCAGATATTATGCGGATAACAAAGAGAATTCTAAGCTGATATTTTAATGTACTTTTTCTGGGCCAATAGGCAAACTAATCTACATCATACTATTTGATCAAAACCAGTGCATCTCCTCGGTTTACACCAGCGCCCTCCGAAACCCTAACCTCCTTGACGACTCCAGGCATCGGGGCTGCAATCTCGTTCTCCATTTTCATGGCTTCCAGAACACAGAGTGTGTCGCCTTCTTTGACGAAATCCCCAACCTCAACTTTCAATGAAACAACTCTGCCGGGCATCGACGCGGTGACCACACTTCTGTCTGCAATTAATTTTGCAGTGGGTCTTCTCAGGATTGCTGGCAAGGTTTTCTCTATGATTTTCGGCTGGTTTTTGCTCACAACTTCATACTCAATTCCAAACAACCTGTCATTAACTTTAACAGAGAATGGCTGGCTTTTATTCACCTCCTCCAACTCAATCTTGTAGGGCCTGCCGCCAATCCTCATAGAAATCGGTGTGCCATAGTTGATATCATTCATGAGTTCCACTTTGTACACTTTGTCATCAACTTCGACCAGAAAGGGCAATCCCCTATCGACCCTAAGCAATTCAACTCTGTGTCGTTTCCTGTTGACGAGAATGTTATGCTTCCTCACCTATGCATACCTCAGATCCCTCAAGATTCCATCAGGGCTCTTCTTCCCGCCATCTTCCATGCAGACGCGGTTTCAGCTCTCCGTTGTGGGATAACAGCCAATCCTTCCCGTCTATTGTTCAGATAGTCAGCCAGAACAGCGGATAAGGCAGCCACCTCCTCACCCTCAAACTCCGCCTCCACTGTAAGACTGCCTATCCTTTCTCCGATGAATTCGGTGTGTATTTCTCCTCTTCGGAAACACTCATCGTCCAAGATTTTCTTATGAAAGGGTATGGTCGTTTCGACCCCTTCTATCACGTATTCATCTAAGGCATTTTTCATGCGTATGATAGCTTCATCACGATCTTTACCCCAAACTGCAAGCTTAGCGACCAGTGAATCATAGAAAATTGGGATATCGTATCCTGTGTACAAAGCACTGTCCACCCTGACGCCGGGTCCACCTGGAGCAAGATACCTCGTTACGGTGCCCGGACAGGGCACAAAGTCGCTATAGGGGTCCTCTGAGTTGATTCTACAGTTTACGGCATGGCCCTTCATGGCTACACTGTCTTGTTCATACTCCAATTTTTCTCCGGCTGCGATCTTAAGTTGCTGCTTGACCATGTCAACTCCAGTAACCATCTCAGTGATTATGTGCTCGACTTGCAGCCGTGTATTCATCTCCAAGAAATAGAAGTTGTCTTCTCTGTCGACTAGGAACTCCAGGGTGCCCGCATTGTTGTATTTGATAGCTTTCATACCTTCTATCGTTGCCTTGCCCATGATTTTTCGCAATTCTTCAGTCATCATCGGCGAGGGCGTCTCTTCGATGAGTTTTTGGTATCTCCGTTGGATGGAGCATTCCCTCTCGCCTAAATGGACGACATTGCCTTTTTTGTCAGCCAACACCTGAAACTCGATATGTCTCGGCTTCGCCAACAGCTTTTCAACATAGACTTCCGAACTTCCAAATGAAGTCTCTGACTCTAACCGGGCTAGTTCCACCCCCTTTTCTATTTCGCCTTTGCTATTGACAAAGCGCATTCCTTTGCCTCCTCCTCCGTAAACGGCCTTGATTAGAACTGGGTAACCAATTTTCTCCGCCACCGCTGCCACCTCACTCTCATCCTTAACAGCTCTCATGCTTCCAGGAATCACGGGAACCCCCGCGTTGGCCATTGTTCTGCGAGCTGTTGCCTTGTTACCCATTTTCCTCAGAACCTCGCTTGGCGGACCCACAAATTCGATATCATTGGATTTGCATTTCTCAGCAAAGTCTGGAATCTGCGCCAGAAAACCGTATCCTGGGTGAATAGCTTCTGATCCGGACTTTTTGGCAACATCAATTATCTTATTGATATCTAAGTAGCTTGCAGCTGGCTTTGAGGATCCTATGCAATGGCATTCATCTGCATATCGTACATGCAAGGATTGTCGGTCTGCTTCGGAGTGAACCGCCACTACCTTTATTCCCAGTTCTCTGCAGGCCCTGATAATCCTTATCGCGATTTCTCCTCGGTTGGCGATTAAGATCTTATTGAACATAGCCCGCTTCTATCCACCCTTTGGGTGATTTGAAGCGGTATATTTAGACCTCTCTGTTTTTTAGTGTACCTCTTCACTTTCTTTGCTAGCATGCTGGCTAGCATACCCAGTTAGTAGTGGCTAAGCATCTGCTTGGCATAGAGGATGAAAGTATAAAAAGGAACAGTGAGCTTCTCAAAGCTTCACGTTCAACTTGGATGCTAACTAGCAAACCGTTACTCTGCGAATGAGTTGCTGTGCAGCGGGCCAACCCTGAAATGCATGCATGGGCAGGCGGGTGGTGGGGCCGGCCGGAGTTGAACCGACGACCCGCGCCTCTTGGGCCCGACTTAATCTCCTAATTGTTGCCTTTTCCATGAATTTGCTCAGCTTCCCATATGAATCATGCGGGGATGGCTATTTATTGCCTACTAAGGGAAAGGCTGAGGCGGTGTCGTTTTTGGTGTACGCTCTAAAATATGATCATCATGATGAATGGCAGACATGTTTACCTACGGAAAACCCTTCATACGCATGCATACATAAGAACTGAAGCAAAAACCCCTGCCTGCAATCTTATATTTTAAAAGTCACATATACTCCAAAGATGGGTGAGTCTTAATGGCTAAAGGCGTTCTAAAGCGCTATTTTCCCGTGATTCTCAAGCCTATTGTGCTGACGATGTTGCTCTTCGTCATGATCACTTGGGTTTACTCTATGTTTGCATCCTTCTCGCCTGAATGGTACATAATAGCGGATCCACGACTCACAGAAGAGCTGAGACAGCAGGAGACTGCCAGGGCAGGTAGTCTTGGATCTTTCATAGCCAACCTGCTCGGTGGAAACCTTGGAATCTCCTTCAGGACTATGCGGCCAGTTTGGCCCGAGCTACTCTGGAGATCCGTCAACACATTTCTTCTGATTGGCATCTCCATAATCTTCTCTTTGCTTATTGGAATAGGCCTGTCCCTCTTCATCAAACCAGGCAGACGAAGGCCTTCCACCTACACGCATTCCCTCAGGGGTTTCCTCTTTGGATTGATACCTGCGATAGTGCTCCCTGCCCTCTTCCTATTCAGCTATTGCGCATATGCAACGCTTGGTTTTCCAATATTTCCACATGGCGGCATGTATAGAATTCCTCCGCCAATGGAACCCATTGCATATTCACTGGATGTTCTGTGGCATCTTTTCCTGCCAACGGCCACACTAATCTTGATTACCATGATACGAAACGTGTCCGTGATTCGTAGCAGCGGTTTTGCCTCTCTAGACAAGCCAATGTTGAAAAGGATCTTATTGCCTTGTACCACAATTGACTTCACAGTTATGATCTCAGCCAGCATAATTGTGGAATACATATTTTCTTGGCCAGGAGCTGGGCAGTGGTTCATTAGCTCTTTATGGCAAGGG
>JABAOC010015712.1_pt1 | contig 40658 bp, 49 predicted proteins | sample 7062161 | NCBI WGS metagenome assembly JABAOC01 (sample SAMN14538625, study PRJNA623070) | marine sediment metagenome | biome: marine biome [ENVO:00000428]; feature: marine pelagic biome [ENVO:01000023]; material: deep marine sediment [ENVO:00002113] | place: India: Gulf of Khambhat ... | reverse complement strand
TTTCCTTAATAGTCGCATCCTCCTGAATGTATTTCACATCCCCGGTCATCAGGTCTCTCGCTTTGATCATGGCTTCCCCTCCTGTGCAAAATTATAAGATTTTGCTGACCTGTCCTTGCCCTAGTGCTCTAACTCGTAAATTCGGTGACGTATTCTTAGTGTTAAGCAGCACCTCAATCAATCTCTGAACTGTCGGCTGGGGACTGGGGGTATTTTTTTCCTGGATGCCCCCTGCATCATGCATCGGAGGGGCCGGTTCAAAATGGTTTACCTCCAATCCGTTCTTGTCAGTCATTGACTCGTTGCTGTAAACCATTTTGGCCGGCCCGCTGGACAGGGTTTTTGGGGGCATCCAGGAAAAAAATACCCCCAGTCCCTTACCAATGACTAATGAGTAATTAAATAGGTCATCGTGATTAACAATACATGTACTTAGTGAAAGGCTAACCCTGAAAGTACCCTCCTTTCCCATCCGGGCTTCGCAGAAGGCTCCGTTAATAGTTTCCGACGCTACTCTTGAGACTACGGCAAAGAGGACAAAACCTCACACGAACGGCATATCCTCATCTTTTCATTCCAATCCCTCTGTACGCTTCCTTCACAGATGGTCCCATTGATAAACCAGCACAACTGACCGACTCGAAATTCCCACGCCGGGCACCTTTTTTTGCGCTCGACAGGACACTTTTTTATGGCCCAGCATGACTTATGCGATTTATTGATGCCTTGTTTCATGGAGGCCAGAAATAGGACCTGCCGCTCTACATGGACCGGCACTTTTCGCCATCCTTGCTCGTAGCTATGGACGGCCTTTAGAGAAGTACCCAAGAGTTCTGCCATCTGTTTCTGCGTCTTATTCAGTTTTTTGCGGACGTAGGAGAATTTCTTGCTGTCCATAGGTACCTCCAACAACCTTCGCATCACCCCCCGGCGATGATAAGTGTTAGATCAAGCTCGTCCCCATCATTAACCGGTTTGGCTAATTCCTCTGGGTAGGAGCTTTCCAGATTCACATAAACGTCGACATAATTGAGTAACCTATTGTTTTTATCAAATATGTATCTCCTAAGGCTCGGGAATTGCTCAACCAAATCGTTGAGGCACTCACCGACAGTTCTGCCACTTACTTGAACCCCGGCTAGATCATTGGTAAGATGACGCAGATTCTGATGGATGTTAACCTTTAGACTCACCTCTTACTCCTTTCTGGTCACATCGTCACAGTGATCTATCCTCCAGTCATTGGCGTAGGCATTCATCCTCTTTCCCCGAACAAAGCCGATGAGGGTTATACCCAAATCATCGGCCAATCTCACCCCGAGATACGTAGGGGCAGATTTGGAGATAATTACCGGAATGTTTCTCTTGGCCACCTTGAGCAGTATCTCCGAGGAGATCCTGCCGCTGGTCAATATTATGCGGTCATTTGTGGGTATATCCTCGAGGAGACATTGACCGAAGATCTTGTCAATGGCATTGTGTCTGCCGATGTCCTCGGCAAAGACCAGGATACTCTTGACGTCGGACAGGGCGGCACTGTGAACGCCATGGGTTATTCTATAGATCTTGGAGTACTGCTGGAATTGTTTGACGAGGGAGAAGACCTCAAGGGCTGAGATTGCAACCTGAGATTCTATCTTGGCCTGACCCTGGACATCAGCAGCGCTGTAAAAAGATGCCCCTCTTCCACAGCCGGAGGTTATAAACCGCTTGAATATAAACTCAGTGGCGAACTCTTTATCTTCCTCGGTTTGCACACGCACCACACCTCTCCGGTCATCGATCAGTATCTCTTTGATATCGCCTCTGCTTTTTATCAATCCTTCGGAAGACAGAAAGCCAGCAACAAGATATCTGAGATTGGTAGGAGAGCAAAGTAGGGTTACGAGCTCCTGATCGTTCAAGAAGATGGTTATGGGGGACTCTTTAACAACCATATCTTCGATCTTGCTCGTGCCCTGTTTAGTAACCCGCAGGATAGGGAGCTTCTCTGTCTCCTGTTTCATTCGTCCTTGACGGTGTGGTTACTGTGATAGCGTCTCCGGCCCTAACAAGTCCACCACGAACTACCCTGGCAAAAACCCCTTCATCTGGCATGATGCACTTGCCTATCTGATGATAGATAGCGCACCTGGTATGGCACTCCTTGCCAATCTGCGTAACCTCTAGCATAACTGCCTCCCCTATAAAAAGCCGAGTCCCAATAGGTAAACAGAGGAGCTCTATGCCTTGAGTAGTAAGATTCTCGGCAAAATCCCCTGCCCCCACATCAAGCCCGAGAGCGCGCATCTTTGCGATACTCTCTGTTGCAAGCAGGCTTACCTGACGATGGGTGCAGCAGTCCGCATGTGCATCACCAACTAGACCATAATCCTCCTTAAGGATGCCTTCAGTCACAATTTCCTTTTTGGTGCCTTTTTGCTTACTCCTACACACCGCTGTTATTTTAGCCATACCATTACCTTTTTGTCCCCTCTATCGTTCCGCCGCCTATTACGGTATCACCGTCATAGAAAACTACCGCCTGACCTGGGGTGATCGCCATCTGCGGTTCTTCGAATTTTACGTGGACTTGACTATTATCCAAAGGTGCTATCAGTGCTTGGGCCTCCTTATGCTGGTATCTCACCTTTGCCTTAACCTCCATGGGTTGCCACAATCCCTCCATGGCAATCCAGTTTAACTCAGAGGCTAGAAGTTCGTCTCCATATGCTTCCTGCTTAGCTCCAACCACGATGACGTTCTTTTCCTGGTCAATAGCGGTGACATACAGCGGCTCTTTGAATGATATTCCCAGTCCTTTGCGCTGTCCGACGGTGTAGAATGGAATTCCTCGGTGCCAACCGAGAATCTCCCCCTCCTTATTCATTATTGGCCCCTTCCTTGCGACTGGACCGAGAAGGGAGGAATAATCACCAGCGAAGAAATTCTGGCTCTCTGGCTTATCTTCAACATTAAGGCCAAGAGACCGAGCCATTTTTCTCACCTCAACTTTGCTATACATGCCCAGTGGGAAGAGGCAGCGTGCTACCTGCTCCTGGGATAAGGGGAAGAGGAAATAAGACTGGTCCTTCGCTGTATCTCTAGCCTTTTTAAGTACATAACGATGCCTACTTTCATCGTATTCCACGCGGGCATAGTGACCGGAGGCAAAATAATCAAACTTCAGCCCGCTGTCCCGAGCCTTTTTAAGAAGGGCATCAAATTTGACCCTGCGGTTACACCTGATGCAGGGGTTAGGCGTTCTCCCTACCCGGTACTCATGGCGGAAGTAATCTAGAACCTCAGCTTTGTATTCTTGCCTTAGGTCGAAAGTATAGAATGGAATTCCCAAAACTTGTGCGACCTTCCGAGCATCCTCTATATCACCTTGCTCACCCGGTCCGTAGCAACTATGACGGCCCTTATCGCCAGGAAGAGATTCGCCATCCCATACTTCCATGGCCACCCCTGTGACCTCATACCCCTTCTCTTTGAGAAGAGCAGCGGCAACCGATGAGTCCACGCCGCCGCTCATGGCTACTACTACCTTCACCATGCCTCTCTATCTTCCACACACTGCCTCATTGAGAATGGCCATACACGCTCTTGCTTCCTGCCCTTATCTTTGAAAACCGATAGCCCAAGGCGAAAGGGTTTTGCCTCTGCTACTTTTGTAATTTCCGATGCTCCTTGAGCATGCACCTGTCCATGGCCACCAGAAGCCCTGCTCCTCTAGCCCGGGCTGCTGCCTCCTCATTTATCACTCCTTCCTGCATCCACACCGCCTTTGCTCCTATTTTGATTGCATCTTCCACAATAGCCGGCACCTCTTCGGGGCGCCGGAAGATATCTACCACATCTACAGACCCGGGGATGGAGCTAAGACGGGGGTAACAAGTCTCGCCTAATATCTCACCTGCCCTGGGGGTTACAGGAATTATCTTATAGCCGTTCTCTTTTAGGTAGCTAGCTACCATGTAGCTCGGCCGGTTGGGCTTTGGGGAAAGACCCACCACGGCAACAGTCTTACAGGTTTTCAGGATGTCCTCTTCTTCACTCACTTTACTCATCCCCCCGCTACATGAGCTCTTTTATTGTCCTATCTCCTTTAACTTCTATCTCCTCAATACCGTGGTTCATTTCTCACCTAAACCCTCTAGGATTCTACTATGTTGCTTACAAAACTCATACTGACTCCTAAGCTGAGCAAAGATAAGTTCCTCCTGCCAGTGGGCATTATATAACCTACAACCCTTATCCTCACAAAAGGGATTGCCGATGAGATGGTAGAAAGCCCCCTGCATTGCGTACCCCTTTACAACCTCGGTCAGGCACTCATCTTCATAATCAATAAACCGTCCTTTAAATCTCTTCTTAAGCACCAGGGGATCCTTTCCCAGCATCTCATAGTGCTGTTTAAGAAGATAATACTCCCTTGGTCTTGCTGGTGCTTCTACAAGACCTGTGGTTGAAATAACCGAGGGGATGCCGTATACGCTCGTTCTGGCGTGGTATTTCTTGTCTCCCTCCTCCCACGTGCCAAACAAGCGATTGGTAAAGAATATGTGAACAAAGTCAAGAGTCCGTTCTTCTCGGGCGATAACCTCGGAAACGATCCGCTGAAGGTGAAAGCCATCGTAGAGCACACCAAAGGCGCTTGTCCGCCCCAAAAGCCTTCGCTGCTCGTACTGGACCTCGCCGTAGCTGGGTTCCTGCCCAGTAGTCATCCTCTGTCTCGTATCGAGTATCTTGATCGAGGCCAGTTCTTTGGCGTAATCAAGAGTTCTCTCCGGGCAGAAGACCTGAGAATTGCCCCTTATCTCTACTGTTATTCCGTCGAGATTCTCTTTCAGGTATTCTGCAATCCGCTCTATATTCAGGTTTTCAGCGGCACCCTCATTGTAGAGGAGAACCTTCTCGATCCGACGAGCTTTCATCCCAGCTTTTCAAGGACAACCTCGGCAGCTGCCTCTCCCGATAGCAACATGGCCCCGAAGGTCGGGCCCATCCTGGGCAGCCCATAGGTCGTTGATACCGCCATGCCGGTGACGATCAGGCCCGGGTGAACCTCTCCAGTATGCTCCACGACCAGGCCCTCTGACCTCTCCACCCACATGGCGCCAAAACCCTTGGTCCTACACTGCCCCCTCTCCTCTAGCTTTTTCACCACCTGGGCATCATGACCCGTAGCATCAATCACTACCCTCGATTCAATGGCAATAGGGTCAACACAGGTTATCTCTCGGGGCAATGCTGAGATGGGTGTCCAGTTGATAACCACCCCACACACTCGTCCGTCTTCTTTCAGGACTAGATCATCAAACACTGTCATATTGGCAAACTTTACTCCACTATCACAGGCTGAGGCAATAAGTTTTGAACAGGCATGAGGCCCATCAGCGACCAGTAAACCGTCACTAACCTGCTTGTATGGAATGCCAAGCTCGTCTAGCACTCTATCTCCTGGCCGTCTTATGGTTACCTTATTGATAAGATAACCTCCCAGCCAAAAGCCGCCGCCGAGATAATTGTTCCGCTCGACAATAAGAACCTTCTTGCCGGCTCCGGCCAGATTCCTGCCTGCCATAAGGCCGCTTGGGCCAGCGCCAATGATGACACAGTCGCTGTCCACATACTCCTGAAACTGGGCCGCAAACTCATTGACTAAGGCACTGCTTATATCCTTTTCTCCGGCCGCAGCGAATTTTTCTGGCATCTTAGTTCCTCCTCATCTTAATGTTTAATACATTCTAAAAACCCCTCTAGACTCTAATAGGTCTAGTTGGCATAATTCTCGACTCTTCCTACGCCGGTTATCACGCTCCTACGAATTGTGGTTTCGGCCACTCCTTACCTATACCGGGGAAAATGATTTACCTTGAATACCCGTCAATCATATTAGTGATGTGCTTCACTATTTTTGGTTCGGCTCTTAGCAAGGTAATCATCAATCGCAGATCTAATCAATTCTTGGCCTAAAACGGCACAGTGCATCTTAGGTGGGGGCAGCCCATCCAACGCCTCGGCTACCGCTTGATTGGAGATATTCAACGCCCCTTTGGTGCTCTTTCCCTTCAGCATCTCGGTGACCATGGAACTCGCAGCGATAGCCGCTCCACAGCCAAAGGTCTTGAATCTTGCATCCACAATAATGCTATCCTTTACTCTAATGGAGAGTTCCATTTCAATACCCCACGATGGGTCCCCCACGTAGCCAATACCATCGGGATTTTCTATCTGCCCCACATTCCTGGGATTTTTGAAGTAATCTATCACCTTTTTGTTATATAGCGACCGGAGACCAGCCATCGCATCCCTTAAGTGCCCTTCTTAGACTTGCTTAAGTAATCCTCAATGGCTGATTTAAGAGCCTCCTCAGCCAGAACTGAGCAGTGCATCTTGATCGGGGGCAGTCCACCGAGGGCCTCAGCTACAGCCCTATTTGAGATCTGAAGCGCCTCTTTTACGCTCTTCCCCTTTACCATCTCAGTAACCATGGAGCTGGTGGCGATGGCAGCTCCACAACCGAAGGTCTTGAATTTGGCATCAACAATGGTGCTATCATTTACCTTGATGTAAAGCTCCATGATATCGCCGCACACCGGGTTTCCCACATGTCCGATGCCATCGGGATTCTCTATCTCCCCCACATTCCTCGGGTTCTTGAAGTGCTCCATCACCTTCTCACTATATAAAGACGACACATCTCCCATCTTTTCCTCTCCTATTTTTTTCAAAAGCGGAGACATAGATCTGAGCTTTGCGACAATCCCAGGGAGGACGTCTAAGACCAGCCCTATCTCATCCTCTGTGGTCCACTTCCCTAAAGTAAGCCTCAAGGAGCCATGGGCCTCCTCATCGGAAAGCCCCATTGCCAAAAGAACATGAGAAGGCTCCAGGCTTGACGAGCTGCAGGCTGAACCGGTAGAGGCACAAATGCCCTGCAGGTCTAGGTTTAGAAGTATTGATTCACCTTCTACAAAATCAACGCCTACATTCACGTTATTTGGCAGTCTCCTTGAAGGATGCCCGTTTAGGCGCGTATGGTCGATTCGTTCCAGGATACCCTTAATCAGTCTGTCCCGGAGGGGGGTCAGCCGCTCGGCTTCCTCGTTCATCTCCTGCTGGGCGAGCCTTGCTGCTCGGCCAAAGCCAACAATTCCGGGGACATTCTCCGTGCCTGCCCGTCGCCCCCTCTCCTGCTCACCGCCATGCATGAAAGGGACCAGCTTTGTATCTTTTCTGATATATAATGCTCCAACCCCCTTGGGGCCGTAGAGCTTGTGCCCTGACATAGAGAGTAAATCCACCCCCAACTCATTCACCTTAGCCGGAATGTGTCCCACCGTCTGCACTGCGTCGGTATGAAAATAGATTTCGCTTTCTTTGGCAATTTTGCCTACTTCGGCTACCGGTTCTATGGAGCCAATCTCATTATTAGCGTGCATCAGCGAAATGAGGATAGTTTTATTGGTGATGGCCTTTTTGACATCCTGTGGATCAATGAGACCATGCTGATCTACAGGGAGATAGGTTACCCTGAACCCCTTTGTCTGTAGAAACTTGCAAGTCTCTATCACCGCATGGTGCTCGATGGAGCTCGTAATAACGTGGTTACCCCTGTTATCGTTGGCGAAGGCCACACCCTTTATGGCGAAGTTATCCGCCCCAGTCCCTCCACTAGTAAAGACGATTTCCTCGTCCCGGGCACCGATAAGCTCGGCAACCTGAGCCCTTGCATCCGCCATGGCGGCTTTTGACTCCTGGCCATAGGAATAGATGCTTGAGGGGTTACCAAAGCCATCGGTAAAATATGGAAGCATTGCCTTGACCACCTCAGGGTGTGTCGGCGTAGTGGCCGCATAATCAAGGTATATTCTTTTCACCTCCTATCATCCCCTTCGAGGACTTCATTCATACTGCCTGTTCTGTATCCTTCCAGATCAACCGTTACGTAGGGATAACCTAACTCCTTAAAGTACGATATCACTCGCCTCCTTGATTTCTCCTCTAGCAATCTAGGTATATCCTCCTCCATGACTTCTATTCTGGCTATTCTGTCATGGTGCCTTACCCTTACCTGAGTTATTCCAAGGCTCCTTAGGTACCTCTCTCCCTTATCAACCTTGTTAACATTCTCTTCGGTTATCTTGGTCCCGTAGGGAAAGCGAGAGCCATAACAAGCAAGAGATGGTTTGTTCCACGCTGGCAACCCCAAGCGCTTACTCAGAGAGCGAATATCTTCTTTGGTAAGCATAGCCTCTTTAAGGGGCGACCTTATCCCCAAATCGCCAGCGGCCTTCATGCCAGGCCGAAAGTCGTCCAAGTCATCAAAGTTCGTGCCATCTACGACATATTTCAAGTCGTTCTTTCTCGCAATACCTGTCAGTGTACTAAATAGCTCCTCTTTGCACCAGTAGCACCTCTCTTTGGGATTATTCACGAATTTGGGATTAGCCATTTCATGGGTCTCGATAATTTCATGTCTTACCTTTAGATTCAGGGCCAAACCCCTTGCTTGCTCTATCTCCTCGGAGGGATAAACAGGAGACCTTGCGGTAACGGCCAAGACTTTGTCTCCCAAAACATCCTTGGCTACCTTCATAACAAAAGTGCTATCAACACCGCCTGAGTAAGCAACAAGGACGCTTTCCATGTCGGTTAATATATCTTTCAAGCTTTCTAATTTTCTGTCCAATGTCATTTCAAATTCCTCCTCCCTTGCTGAATTCTTCTGAGGCTGGTAAGATTCGTTCATTGGCTTCTTCCTCCCTTCTTATCTAAATATTTATCCAACTCTATGGGCATGCCTTCCTTTGACTCTAATTCCCTTATCCTTTCCTCAAGTTTCTCCTGTTCCTTTACTATAAACCGAATTGCATCAGCTATCGGGTCAGGAAGTTTTCCGTGTTCTAAATCATGGATCTCCTTTACGGAAAATCCGATACCAGTTCTTGCAGGAACCCCAACTACTGTAGCCCCCGGGGGAACATCATGGATAACAACGCTCCCTGCACCGATCATTGCCCCATCGCCAATATTAATTGCTCCCAAAACTATCGCCCCTGCTCCCACCACGACACTGTTTCCCAAGGTAGGATGGCGCTTCTTCTTTTCCAAGCTAGCGCCGCCCAAGACAACGCCCTGATACATCAAGACATCATCGCCAATCTCAGCTGTCTCACCTATTACCACACCCATACCATGGTCAATAAAAAACCTTCTGCCAATGTTTGCCCCCGGGTGAATCTCTATCCCTGTTACCAGGCGATTAATATGGGAGATAAATCTTCCGATAAAAAGCAACTTATTCTCCCAGAAGAAGTGGGCTATCCTGTGTGTCCAGATCGCATGTATTCCTGGATAGCAGAAAATAACCTCTAATGTGCTTTTTGCCGCTGGATCCTTGGCAAATACCGTTTGAATATCCTCTCTGATTCTCTTAAACATGTTATTTACCCCTTTATGTATCCTAAAAATTTTCACACTCTAGGCCACTAAAATCTTACCTCCATTGCCCCGAGTGGACAGGCCCCGACGCAGATCGCACAGGCAATACATTTGTCGTCATGAAAATGGACCTCTCTAGTTAGAGGTTCAACCACAAAGGCGCCAGCTGGACAGATAGGAACACAAACGCTACAGTGACTGCATCTTCTTTCATTGCGCGTAATATCTTGAGATAACGGTTGTACATTTACTCCGACCTCTTTCAGATACTGGATGCCCTGTTCATAATTTTTGTCTTCTCCGCTCAGCTCCAAAACCAAGAGGCCCTCTTCTTCCGGGATGATATATGCCTTTAAGATATTGAACTCGAGGTCGTAATCCTTGACCAACTTATACACTATTGGCTGACCTGCAAGTCTATGGGGAAAATGAAGAACTATCCTCTTAGAAATCATCTTCTATCACCTCCAAAAGTGGATACGGGAAGTCGCAGATGGGGGATTTTTCCCCATCTACGCCTTCCATTCCTTCGTTCCCCATTAGTTTCCGATTGGCCTTTCCTTCAGGGGCTTAAAGGTATAGCCAGTCTCCGGACCGGGGAGATAGGCTACAGGCTCGCTGAGCAGGAAACCACCCTTTTTGATCCACTCCTTTAGAATATTAGCTACCTCCACTGCCTTGGGATAACTGGAAAGACTTCCCGTAGCAACCTCTTTACCCTGGATGGCAATCTTTCCACTCTTAAGCTGCGCATAGTTTACCTCACCAAGGCTCCCCTTTTTCCCTTGCGGATAAGCCTCACTGTAGTCGACGATTTGGGTCCAGAGGTCATCGTCTTTGACCGCCGTACATCGGCATATCTCCTCATTAAGGATGGGAATGGGAATGCCAATACCAACGGTAAGGGTTGTTCCATAGCCTTGCATCGTTGTCCCCACGAGCCATTCTGGCTTCATTTGCTTTAGATCTCCTAGAACTGCCAAAGCCGCAGCGGGTACACAAGGTGTACCATTTTCTTTGCGTGGCACTGAGGGGTTATACTGTGTGCCCTGCCAGACTATATAGCCGACTCCGCCTCCTAAGAACACCCTCGTGCCAACGCCCATGGTTTTATAGTATGGGTCATTCAGAAGTGGCGAAAGTTGTCCTGCGCTGCAGTAGTTGGCATTGCCCAAATTGGGCTTAAGCACCCCCATATAGGTATAGATAATCTTATCCGATAGATTTACAGCCACATTGTAGTTCTGGTAGGCGTTCCGCGGGTTAAAGAGCACTGCCTCGTTTACGTCCTTAATATTTATCCAGGTTTCTAACTTCTTTCTTGGATAACAATCAGTGCCATAGGCAGTAGCTACCAACTTCAAATCCCTGCCGGCTACTAAATCCTCAATCACATGGCCGCCACCATATTTGAACTCACCAGGGAAGACCTTATTCCTTGGGTCATCATCAGGTAAGGCAGTTGCTCCAATATAGACATCTACAGCTGCAAAACCGGTATAAACCGGTACATCATTTAGATATGCCCTACCTCCGCCAAGTTTTATCTTTGGCGTGGCGTGTCCACTGTTGAGATAGGCGCCAGATGAACACATCGGACCAAAGGTGCCGGTTGTAACCACATCTACCTTCTGGGCTGCCTTCTTTACTCCTTCCTTTTCGACGATATCGATAATCTCCTCGGCAGTGGCTACCACTACCTCTCCTTTCTTGATCTTTTCATTGATCTGCTTGATTGTCTTTGCCATTTTGTACCTCCGTATCGATAATCAGCTTTTCGGCTCAATCCGTCACTCCAATGTCGGCCCATCAAGGGCATACGCATAATCCATAACATCACCACCACCTGCCTTTCGAAAACCCTCCAAGGTTTTAGCCTTCTTGAAACAGTTCTGTAGAAAGGTACCTTTCTCCTGTATCAGGCAAAACTACAACGATGAGTTTGTTATTATTCTCTTCTCTTTTGCCTACCTCGATTGCTGCCCAGGCAGCCGCTCCAGAGGAAATCCCCGCCAATATCCCTTCTTCTTTGGCTAACCCCCTGGCAGCCTGCGCGGCATCTTTATTAGTTACCTGAATTACCTCATCTACTAAATCCATCCTTAAAACGTCGGGCACAAACCCGGCACCTATGCCTTGAATCTTATGCGGCCCCGGCTTTCCGCCGGAAAGGACCGGTGAGTCTTTGGGTTCAACTGCAATAGCCTTAAATTCAGGCTTTCTCCTCTTAATTATCTCGGCTACCCCAGTGATCGTCCCTCCGGTTCCTACCCCCGAGACTAGAATATCTACCTTACCATCCGTATCTCGCCATATCTCTTCGGCCGTGGTCAGTCGGTGTACTTCCGGATTTGCCGGGTTTTTGAACTGCTGGGGCATGAAGTAGTAAGGGTTTTCCGCCACCAGTTCCTCGGCTTTCCTGACTGCCCCTGGCATCCCCTCGGCACCGGGGGTTAGCACCAACTCCGCACCGAAAATAGACAACAGTTGCCTGCGCTCGAAAGACATAGTATCCGGCATTGTGAGGATGAGCTTATAACCCTTAGCAGCGCAGACAAAGGCCAAGGCGATGCCAGTATTGCCACTGGTAGGTTCAACGATTACCGTATCCTTATTGATGAGCCCCCTCTCTTCAGCATCGACAATCATTGACACCCCAATCCTGTCCTTCACATTCCCTATGGGATTAAAGGACTCGAGCTTTGCCACTATTTCTCCCTTCACACCTTTGGTTAGTCGGTTCAATCTGACCAGGGGCGTGTTTCCGATCAGCTCGGTAGAGTCCTTGGCTATGCCTCTGGTTAACCTCGGTATCTCTATGTGCTTATACTTAAGCCTATCGACCTTTTGAATAGCAGCTTCCATGTTGAATTCCTCCCCCTTGTTAGCTTCTCACAAATCCTTCCAAGTTGCGGTCTCTGTTTTTACGTAACGACCTTCTGGGCTTCACCTAGACAAAGAAAAGTTATCCATCTCCCTCGCTCTTTACCAAGTCAAGCGGAATAAATTCTCGGGATTATTCTGCGGAGTTAAAACAACAATCACGACTTTTTTATTCCACGATATCCCCGACTGACGGTTCGACCTTTACACCTAGTTTACCTAAATATTCGATCCCTTTCTCAATATTCTCACGTTCTCCTTCCAACTCTAAGATCAACTCTCCCACAGTCTCCGTAACATTAGCCCGACGAATGTTTGGAATTACGTCAAATTTTTTCGCCATGCGAAAAGTAATTGGTTCCTTTATCAATTCCTCAGGAAAAATCAACTTAACCATCTTTTTCGCCATCCCTACACCTCCATGCTTTGTCTTAGATTGCAAAACTGTTCATAGTCTATAAGTTTAGGTATTGTGGGCGTAAGTCCACAGACTGGACATTTTGCATCCTTTGGAACCTTAACTTGTCTGAAACTGGACTCTAATGCATCAAAAACCAAGAGCTTGCCAGTCAAAAGATCCCCTATTCCTAAGATATATTTCATTGCTTCATTTGTTTGAATCGTACCAATAATGCCAGCAACTACGCCTAAGATGCCCGCCTCCTGGCAGCTTGGCACAAGTCCTGGGGGCGGCGGTTCGGGAAATAGGCATCTATAACAAGGCCCATTTTGAGGGATGATGGTCATTGCCTGACCCTCAAAACGAAAAATCGCCCCATAAAATAGGGGTTTATTAGACAGTACGCAGGCATCGTTGACCAGGTATCGAGTAGGGAAATTATCGCTTCCATCAATAACTATATCGTAATCCTTGATTATATCTAAGATATTCTCTGAGGTAAGTCGAAGCTGATAAGCGATTACCTCTACATCCGGATTTAAGCTTATTATCCTTTCTTCAGCTGATTTGTTCTTTGGCCTTCCAATGTCGTGAGTATTGTGTAAGATTTGTCGTTGGAGGTTATTTATCTCTACCCTATCTGGATCCGCTATCCCTATCCTCCCTACCCCAGCTGCGGCTAAATAAAGTGCACAAGGAGAGCCTAAGCCTCCAGCACCAACAATTAAGACTTTGGCATTTAAGAGTTTCTCTTGTCCCTCTCCACCGACATTAGGTAAGATTATCTGGCGACTATATCTCTCAATTTGTTCATTTGTGAACTTCATCTTGTCTCCTCGCTCGTGGCTTATGGCTGATGGTATAGCTATCAGCTACCTTAGCCACCAGCAATCGCCGGGATTATGGAGACCTCATATCCGTCTTTAAGCTTTGTCTTATCGCCCTCAAGGAACCTCACATCTTCTTCATTGACGTAGATATTGATAAACCGACGCACCTTTCCTCCTTCACCACAAATCCTCTCTTTTATTCCCGGGAAGTCTCTCTCCAAATATTCAATCAGCTCTACTATTGTCTCACCCTCTGCCTCCACCTCTGCCTTACCTTTAGTCAATTTCTGTAATGGTGTGGGTATTCTTACTTTAATAGTCATAAAAATTCTCCTTTCGTTCAGTCCATTTTACCCGTTTGACCCTTCGATGGAATTAACGATTTCTTACCCTTTCTTCAAAAGAGTCTAATGTTGGCTTTATCGTAATTGCCCCTTCCATATGGCCTGCCACCGCCTCCTGTGTCTTTAATCCGTTACCGGTAATAGAGATTACAATTGATTCATCCTTAGGGATTCTTCCCTGTTCAACTAGCTTCTTAGTTACACCAACAGTTACTCCACCAGCTGTTTCAGTGAAGATACCTTCCGTTTGGGCGACTAACTTCATTCCCTCTACTATCTCCTCATCGCTAACTGCCTCTGCCCAGCCGCCACTTTTCTTTACGGTATCTACGGCATAATATCCATCTGCAGGGTTACCGATAGCTAAGGACTTGGCAATCGTATTTGGCTTCACCGGTTTAATAATCTCACTATCTTCATTGATAGCGGTAACTACTGGACTACAGCCTTCTGCCTGGGCAGCGTATATGTTTGTATCCAACTCTCCAATTAATCCCATCTTTTGAAACTCATGTAATCCCTTCCAGATCTTAGAGATCAAAGAGCCTCCGGCCACAGGAACGACAATATGTTTTGGGCTACACCAGCCCAACTGCTCGGCTATCTCGTACGCAAAGGTCTTTGATCCTTCGCCATAGTAAGGCCTGATATTTATATTCACAAAGGCCCATTCATACCTACCAGCGATCTCGACGCAAAGTCGGTTTACCTCATCGTAATTTCCCTCTACAGCCACCAGATTAGAACCATAGATGAGCGAAGCATTTACTTTACCCATCTCTAAGTCCGCAGGAATAAAGATATAACTTTTAACATCTGCTGTAGCAGCTTGAGCGGCAACGGAATTTGCCAGATTCCCGGTAGAGGCGCAGGCAACAGTATCAAACTTAAACTCCTTCGCTTTTGAGAGAGCTACAGCCACCACCCTGTCTTTGAAGGAAAGAGTAGGATGATTTACCGAATCGTCCTTTAGATATAGTTCCTTAAGGCCCAGTACCCTTCCTAAATTCTCGGCCCTGATTAAAGGGGTGAATCCAGAACTTAACCCATGGGTTGGGCTTCCGTCTATGGGAAGCAGTTCCCTGTACCTCCAGAGGTTTTTCGGTCTTCTCGAGATCGCCTCTTTGGTGAGCTGGGTCTTTATGCTTTCATAATCATAGGTCACCTCTAAAGACCCAAAGCAATACTCGCAGACATAAAGTGGGTCTTTGGGATACTCCCGACCACATTCTCGACATCTTAATCCCTTGACATAGGACATTTTCACCACCTCACTAGGAGTAAGCCAGCACTTCAGAAGGAATTCTACCGCACATATTGACTATTCTGACTTTTTGATTATCAGTGTAGCTGCTTTGCCTACCTTTTTTATTTTGAGGATTTGGTGTCCTTCCTCCAGGATACTACGGGAAACATTCTTCATCGGCTCTCCATTATCAAGAGTTATCTCTAAAATCTGGCTACCCTCCATTTGTTCTAATTTGAGCTTCGTCTTAACGAAATTGTAGGGGCAAACCTCTCCTCTTAGGTCAAGCCTTTCGCTGATATCTATCTCGCCCATAATGGCCTCTGCTATTCAAGTTCCTTTCTGATATAAAATCTATACACCCCTCCAGCCTCCTCGAACTTAAGGAGCTTGTTTCTGCTCGATTTACACCAGGCCGGTATGTCCTGTAGCGTAGCCCGGTCATCCGCAATTATCTCCAATATCTGTCCCACCTGGAGTTCCTTCATTTTCTTGGCCGCCAGATGAACCGGCACCGGACACATCAGACCATAGGTATCTAAGATTTCATCGCTCCTTATCCCTTCCATCCTTAACCCTCTTATAAAGAGGGGACATCTGCCTGAGCCTATCAACTATGGGGGGTAGCTTTTCCAAAAGATAGTCGATATCCTGTTCTGTATTATCCTTCCCTATGCTGAAAAGCAGGGAACCCTGAGCCAGGGCCGGATCGACCCCCAGGGCTAAAAGGACATGGGAGGCCTTCAAGGCATGAGAGGTGCACGATGAGCCACTGGAAGCAGCAATCCCCTCCATGTTCAGAGAAAGGAGCATCGATTCTCCCTCCACGAACTCCACACATACATTTACGTTTCCTGGCAGCCTTTCAGTCGGCTGACCATTGAGATAGATATGGTCGATCTTTTTCTTGAGCCCTTCAATGAGACGATCCCTTAGGGTCCTTATTTGAGTATTCCAAAAGGACATATTGTTTCGAGCGATTTCGGCTGCCTTACCGAACCCTACAATACCCGGAACATTCTCTGTTCCGGCCCTCTTGCCATCTTCTTGAATCCCTCCGTGCAGGAATGGTATAACTCGGGTCCCTTTCCGTATATAGAGGGCACCGATTCCCTTGGGCCCGTAAAATTGGTGGGGTGCCATACTCAGTAGATCTACCCCTAGCTGCTTAACATCGACAGGGATGGTACCGGCCGTGGAAACGGCGTCAGTGTGAAAGTAGATTCGGCTTTTGCCTTTAGTCTTTCGTATCTCATTACATTCCTCTGTGGTCTTACCGATCTGCGCAATGGGTTCAATAGTGCCTACCTCGTTATTGGCATGCATGATGGAAATAAGGATGGTCTCCTCCTTTATAGCCTCCTTCACAGCTTGGGGATCGATCAAACCGAATCTGTCCACTGGTAGATAAGTAACCTCGAACCCCAACTTTTCCAGGGCCTTAGACGAATTGATAACAGAGTGGTGTTCGATGCTCGAGGTAATAATATGTCTGCCCTTACCCTTGGTGGAGAAAGCTACTGCCTTGAGGGCAAAGTTGTTCGCCTCAGTGCCGCAGGAAGTGAAAAATATCTCGCCCGTCTGGGCGTTGACTAATTGGGCCACCTTGGACCTGGCCTCCTCTATTGCGCTCCTGGCAGCTTGGCCAAAGTCGTGCAGGCTGGAAGGATTGCCAAAATTCTGAGTCAGATAAGGTAGCATCTCCGCGACCACTTCAGATACAATAGGAGTGGTAGCGGCGTGATCGAGATAGACCTTTCTCATCTGACAGATTCCTCTATTGTCTTTCTATAGTTTTCTAATCCCACCCGGTCGATCGTCTCAGCAAACCTTTCGCCCTTCTTGCCCTTGGCTCTGTAAAAGTCCAGAGTCTTCTCGATTATCCGGAGAATCTTCTCATCGTTTTCTATTAGATTAAATGCCTTATGCCCCGAATGAGGGAATTTTCCCATTTTCCCTCCCACATAGACTATGTATCTAGACCCCCTTTTCACCCAGGCTTCTTGGGGACAGACGAAGATACAGTCTCCACAGCCGATGCACTTAGATCGATCATAATGAAGTATGTCTTCTTCAATTTCAATAGCATCTACAGGACAGAGTTCAACGCAAAGTCCGCAAAGGTTGCATCTGTCTTCTCTAAAGTCCTTCTCGGCTGTCCCCATAATACCGAGATCGTTCTCCATTGGCTTAAGGCAGGCATTAGGACATCCCGTTACCCCGATCTTAAATTTGTGGGGGAGTCCCCCATGGCCAAAGAACTTTTCATCTATCTTCCTTCCAAGCTCTTGGGCACTGATCAGGCCATGAGAGCATATTTCTCCCTGACAAGCAGTTACCGTGCGAACACGAGGTCCACAGGCTCCTACCTCCAAGCCTATGTTTAGCAATTCTTCTCTTATGTTTTCAAAGTCATTGAAGTTAACAAAGGGGATTTCTATCCCTTGCCTGGCTGTTAGATGCACATAACTCCGGCCGAATCTTCGGGAAATCTCCGCCAATTTAGGAAGCTGGTCGGCCTTTATATAACCTCCTACCACCCGCAGTCTCACTGAGAATAAGTCCTTTTCTTTCTGCTTCATGAAACCAGCTGCTTTTAGTTCCCTGATGTTATAATCAGCCATCAGCCCACCGCCCCCTTTAAGCTTCAAAATATTGCTCCATGGAAAAGTACCTTTCACCTGTATCAGGCAAAACTACAACCACAACCTTGCCTTTGCCTAAATCCTTAGCAATCTTTAAACCTGCCCAGGCTGCAGCACCTGCTGCTATTCCTACAAATAGCCCCTCTTCTTTGGCAAGTCTCTTTGAGGTCTTGAATGCGTCGATATCATCTACTTGAATTATTTCATCGATTATATCTCGGTTTAAGATATCAGGAACAAAACCTGCCCCTATACCCTGAATCTTGTGGGCCCCGGGTTCTTTTCCGGATAACACGGCACTTGTCTTTGGCTCGACTGTTACTATCTTAATTTTTGGATTCCTTTTCTTTAAGACCTCACCAACTCCGGTTATGGTTCCACCTGTTCCTACACCTGCCACAAAGGCATCGATCTTTCCATTTGTAACCTTGAGTACTTCTTTAGCAGTTGTCTGTCTATGTATCTCGGGATTGGCTTCGTTCTTAAATTGCTGAGGCATAAAACTATTTGGGATCTTCTTTAAGAGCTCTTCTGCCTTTTTTATTGAGCCTAGCATTCCATCTATCCCTGGCGTAAGCACTACCTCTGCACCGTAAGATTTAAGAATATATATCCTCTCTAGACTCATCGTCTCAGGCATGGTAAGAATACATCTATAGCCCTTAACTGCCGAGACCATAGCCAGGCCTATTCCCGTATTTCCACTTGTTGGCTCGATTATTGTTGAACCTTTAATGAGCAATCCTTTCCTCTCAGCATCTTCAATCATTGAGAGACAGATCCTATCCTTAACACTTCCACCTGGGTTATACGATTCAAGCTTTGCCAGAATCTGGGCCATATTCGGCCCAACAGTTTTATTAAGCTTTACCATAGGTGTTTGCCCTATTAGTTCTAGAACATTTTCTGCTATTTTCCCTGAGAAAGGCGAACCGCCGCCCATATGATATACAAGCTCCACTCCATCATTAGGCTTAATGATAGTGGCCTGATACTTATGCTTTTCTATAATCTTGTCATTTAATTCCACAGTAACTACTTCTGGCCTAATCTTCTTAAGCTCTAAGAGTCTGGAGATACTGATGTCCTCTTCAATCTCTTCCCTCTTTCCATTTACGTAGATTATCATGGCAAGTTTAATTGCCTCCCGCTATAAAAAGGGAGAACAAAATATCCTCCTCAAAATCCTATCCATAAAACCAGCACTTTCAGCTTCAGAAAAGAAAGACTTAGTCTGACCTAAGACTGGGTTCTCCCCGAGAATTAAGGATAACTGCCCCCTTTCAAAAACTTTCTTTTTTAGTAGTAAATGACCCCGCCTTGGAAGGCGGGGCATCCCCTTACCTATACACCGCTTTCGTCTCCGCGATAAATGGCGGGGTGTTCTACGGGCTTTTCGTAAAATAGCCTCCTTAAGCCCCTTCTTAGAGTTTAGAAAGAAAGCCTTTCTGTCAGTTTAATTCGACTATATTTATGACTTCTGCCAATTACTGCAAACCTCATTCTATCTCAACTTCCTCCTCGCTAACTTTCCCTTGTATAATCCTAAATGACCTGATACTTGGGTTATCTTTATCCCTTATTGAAATAATTACATACGAGGCTTCGGGATAAAAGGCCAGATCCACATCATGCGCTGAAGGATAGGCCTCTGTTTCAGGATGTGAATGGTATATCCCTGCCATTTTCATCCCCAGATTCCTTATCTCTTTCATTACCTTAAGCTGTTCTCTTGGGTCCATAAAGAATGTCCTTGCACTCTTATCTGTGTTAGTCATCTGGTAAACCTTCTCAACCTTTCCATCTTTACCTGCCAGTATCCCGCATGCCTCATTAGGAGACTCCTTTTTTGAATGCCCTATTAACTCGTCTCGCTGTCTTTTACTTAAATAAAGCATGCAGAGCCCCTGTCAGTAAAAATGAAACAACAACTGAAATGAGAGGGGTTATAAACCATGTCAAATATGTCTTTTTTGTTACAGGATTAGCGAAGGTCAACTTGTGGCCATTTTTAAGCCCACTGATAGCAAATACCGATGCTACGGCAATCATCACAAAGGACTGCGGTACACCAAATATAGAGGCTATTATCATCAGCGTCCCAGTGACAAGACAAATAATGGTTGCTGTCAAAATCCCTAAGGGCACTATTCTTTCGCTGGCCGTCTTTAAAGGGCCACCAAAAACCAAGCTTCCCAATCCAAAGACAGGTGCGACCAAAGCAAGCCCTAATGTTTTATCAATAATGTTTGCTCCTGCAAGCGGCCCCACTGCATTGGCAACATTGTTTGTGCCAATGCTGAATGCATTATAACAACTGCTAATGATCACAAAGGCCTTTAATCTCTCTCTGTGATAGACTAACTTCTCGTAAATCCAGAAATTACTCCTTCTTGGCGGGTATACCAGTTTTCCCAATAAATAGGTTAACACATATCCTATGACTGGTAGGAAAATCCAGAAAGGTGTTAGGTACAAAAAACTTTTAATATACATACCCCTAAAATATAAACCCACCCCTAATATAGAACCAACCGTTACTAAACTAGTGGATTGAGGCACGTGCAACAGATTCGCTATAAATAAACCTACAGTTGCGGTAGTTAAGATTATTAAAACTGTATCAAACCCAATCAGCTCAGGAGTAATTATCTTATTACCTAAAGTATGCGCAACGCGCTGACCTATGAACATCGCCCCAAGAAAAACGAATATGGCAAAAAGAATCTGTGCTTTTTTCTTGGTAAGGACGCTGCCACCATGAGCTGCTGCAAAGGAGGCAGCAAAATTACCCCCTCCCATATTCAGGGCAAATAAGATTGTTAATAATGTTAAAAAACTATATTTTATCAAATTCCATCTCCAACTACCTTTATCTTCAAGGGTTGTGTGTGAATCCCGCATTCTCCACCGCACTTACTTGTGCCAATCCAACGGCCAGCGCGTTCATCCTCTTCATTTGTGATCTTTGTGCAGGGCGCACAGCCTAGTGACCTGTAACCTTGAGCATAAAGAGGATTTACTCTTACCCCATTAAGAGCCAGATACTGCCAGACTTCTCTCTCTTTCCAGATCAAGATTGGATTTAGCTTAATCAGTCCTTTATCCCGTTCTTCGATTTCTCTGAAATCTGTGCGGGTTCTTCCCTCTGTGCAGCGTAAGCCCGTAATCCAGCATTTTACATGCATCCCTTCAACGGCCCAACGCGTAGGCAGGACCTTCAGAATATGGCAGCATCTATCCGGGTCGGTCTCATAAAGTTTATCTGCGATCTCTTGGTCATTTTTGTAGACTCTAAGCTCGGGATACTGAGCAACCATTTCCTTCATAAATTGAACAGTCGCTCTTGGCTTAAACCTTGTCGTAACTATAAAACCACGAATTTTGGGGCTTACTTTCTTTGCTAAATCCCACACACAGACAGAATCTTTCCCAAGGCTATTAGCCATTACTAAGCTGTCGCCATATTTCTCATAGGCCTCTTTAATAAGCGCAAGCGACCTATCTATTTTTTCTCTGAAGTCTAAGGTTTCAACCAACTCCATAAGGCCGTCTTTGTTATCCAACAAGCTCATCGTTTTCTCCATCCCTCATTACCTCCTAAATTCTGAAGACTTTTAGCTGGTTATCACTTATACCTTCAACTATGATAAAAACCATTTTCCCTGAAGGGTAATCTTCAATGGCTATCTTTACCCCGTCAGAGATAGGGTCTTTAAGAGGATTTGCCTTCTCGGCTGGAAGACCATTGCTATATCTTGCCATTATTTGTGAGGCTACAGTAACTGCAGTTTGATCGAAATCGCCTCGACCAATTCCAATCGGACCCTTTACATCCACAGGCCTGAAGCAAATATCATCTCCCTTGGCCAACCTCAACAACCTCTCATTCTCTTCCTTATTTCTGCCAACTATAAGTTTGCCTCGAGGCGTAAGCCGAAAATGTCTACCTAACTTTAGGATCTCAATATCATTTAAGGTAATCTCAGAATGAGCCATAAGGTCTTTCATCCGCCGGGCAAATCCAGGATCGGTTAAAAGGCAACCACCAGCTGGGCAGGGATAATCTACAATCCCATATTTGGCAGCCAAGGCCATCTGTGGCTTTCGAGACCGACCACTGATTTCCAATAACCTTTCTCGATCTACCCAACCCTCTTCTTCTGGCATTGACGGCGGAAGTAACTTGGCTGATAGAGGGCGCAAAACTAATCCTTCTAAGCCACTTTCTCTTTCTATTATCTTCAGGGCCCTTCTATGCTGAGACATGGGCCTTTGTCCCAACACCTCCCCAGTGATTACAAAGGATGCGCCTATCTCTTTCATGTACTCCTTGGCCTTTCTATGCATCAGTATCCGGCAATCAATGCAAGGATTTAGGTTCTGGCCATAGCCGTACCTGGGGCTTTTTATCAGCTGAATATACTCGGCGGAGATATTGAATATTCTTAACTTCACGCCCAATCTATCCGTTGCGCCTTTGGCCTCATAGCCGCAGCTACCTTTGCGACTACACAGGCAGAAGGGCGTGAAACAATTGACTGCCTCTACCTCAATACCCTGGTCCAGAACCACCCTTATCGCTAAGGTGCTATCCAATCCTCCTGAGAGTAAGGCTAATGCTTTCATGTTCACAAATTATAAGGCAGCTTCCTATCCCATGGGATTTTGAGGGACCAAGAGCAGGGCGATGGATCCTAAGCCGCCTCCCATCTTCCAGCGATAAAAGTCTTACAGAACTCACACCTGCCACCATTTACATTGAATTCGGCAATGTAATACCCCTTTCTCTTGATCAGAGTCTTACGACAGTTATGGCAGTAGGTGTGGCATGCATCATGACCGGGGACATTCCCGAGATAGACATAGTGTATCCCTTCGCTAAGGGCTATATCCCTTAGCTCTTCCAGTGTTTTCACTGGGGTAGCTTGCAGCCTGTTCAATTTATACCGCGGAAAGAAGCGCGAAAAGTGCAGAGGATAATCGGGTCCCAGTTCCTTCAATATCCAGCCACACATCCTCTTTATCATTTCGTGATCATCCACATAGGTCGGCACCACCAGTGCCGTTATCTCAAACCAGACATTGGCCTTGTGAAGGGTCTTAAGGGTGTTAAGGACCGGATGAAGCGTTCCTCCATTCAGACAGCGGTACGTATCATCATCGAAGGACTTCAGGTCAATATTGGCGCCATCAAGATATTCAGCTAACCTGAGAAGGGGTTCCGGGTTGATGTAGCCGTTGGATACAAGTACATTCCTTAGCCCCTTCTCATGGGCCAATTTGGCCGTATCAAACGTGTATTCATAGAAGGTGACAGCCTCTGAGTAGGTGTAGGCAATGGAAGGTGTGTCGCTTCTTTTTGCGGCCTTTACAGCCTCTGCGGGGAATAGTTCAGTAAAATGAACCTCCTCCGGTTTTCTCTGAGATATCTCCCAATTCTGGCAGTTGAGACACCTGAAATTGCACCCAGCGGTGGCGATAGAAAAGACAGAAGTCCCCGGATAAAAGTGGTTAAGAGGCTTCTTCTCGATGGGATCAACATGTATCGCGCAGGGATTTCCGTATACGAGGGAGTATAATTTCCCACCGATATTCACTCTCGACCGGCAGATGCTGCGGTCTCCGGGGGATAGGATACAACGATTTGGGCACACTTGGCACTGTACCTTGTTCCCATCTGTTGCATAGTGAAAGGCCTCGATGGACCATTTCCACGGTTTAGGAGGGGCATCGCTCCTAAAGATGTGCCCCTTAATGCTTTTAGCCTTTTTCCTTCCCTTGGAGAAAAACCCGTATGCCTGGGATCCGCAAAGAAGGGCTGCAGCCCCAATCCCGAAAGTTTTCAAAAACTCATTTCGTGTAATTAATCCTGTCACCCTTTTATCCGTTCAAGTTTACAAATTGGCCTTGTTGTCTGGGTTTGTATACCACAACGTGGTATACACATCAACAAAAAAATGTTCTTAATTTTGGTAAACTGACAACTTTTTCCCTCTGAGCTTTTAGAAAGCGGTTTGATCGATACAGAGCAAACGCTCAGAGGCTATGCCGAAATGTGCTCTTGCACCTCTGGCAGAATGGCTTGGGATAAGCCCAAGCCGTCAACAAGAATTGACTTATAAGTCTTAAATACCTCATCCTTTGGATTACTTTTTAGCTTTGGCGATGTTTGTGCTACCATGACTCCGCTCTTGAGGATGCTGCTCACAATGTCGTCGGATTGCTTGAATGTTATGCCTAAAATGCCAGATGTCGTAATGTGAAAACCCCTTTTATTCAGTAGCATACTTAGTTGTTCGAGGTTTATTTCAGTTCTTTGCTTCGGAGTGAGTATAAAGGTTCTTCGCCGGTCCCTCGCACAGGATTCTTCAAAAAACCTGTCTGGGAGTGGCTCTGGCAAGCCATCGGGGCTAACACCACATACTGGGCAATTCTCTCGGGTGACTAGGTTCAGCATTTGAAACTGTATATCTCTAAGGTCAATGTAGAGCAATTTGTTCAGTAGCTTCGGTTCCCGTCCTATGAGCAGGCTAACCGCCTCAGAAACTTGCAGGGCTGTAACTATACCTAAGACTGACGGGTGAACACCCACAACCCCACACTTGGGCAGGTCATCATCTTTAATCCCACCCATAAAACATTCCAGACAGACAGTTCGGCCAGGCACGATGGTTGATAGGTTTCCGAACGCTTCTATTGCGGCTCCAAAGACATAGGGTATCTTATGTTTGTAACAGATCCTATTAATAAGGTAACGGGGTTCAGGTCTATCGAGACCGTCAAGAACAAGGTCTACGCCATCAATGATTTCGGTTGCATTTGTTGAATTCAGCGACTCTGGAAATGGATCGAGGTTCACATCTGGATTTAGCCTGCTTAGTTTTCGGAGGGCCACTTCAACTTTAGGCTGACCAACGGAATCTACATCGTATAGGTATTGCCTGTGAAGATCCGAACGAGAGACTATATCCCTGTCAACTATACGCAAGTATCCAATACCCATTCCGACAAGTCTGAGGGCTATGAGCGTGCCTAAGCCGCCCAATCCAATTACGCATACCTTAGCATTTCTGAGCTTCAGTTGCCCCTCATAACCGATGTCGGCTAGCACAATTTGCCTTGAATAGGTCTCTAATTCCGCATCTGAAAGTTCCTGTCTCATCCTTTACTACCTAATTGCGGCAAAGATGTGGTCGTTCTCACCATTGAGATTTGTTGACCGCAATCTCTACCTTTGCAATTAATGCTTCGTCATAGCCCTGATTCATGCAGTCATCTGAATACCACAGCGTGGTAGATTTGTGCAAAACTAATACTGCTCCCTTTTCATGTCAAGCTCTTTCTTGAAACATCTCCTAAAGTCTGATGCCTTTCCACAGAAGCTCAGCAGATATCATTGAAAATGGAAGGCAAGAGAAGAACTCACTAAGTCGAAGGTTAGCTATAATTCGTACTTGACTTTTAAAATTACATTGATTAATGTAACAGTGAAATCTTAAATCCCCTTAAGAGGTACTTATGGCTCGGCAAGACAGGACCGAGGTAGAATGCTGCACCCCTAAGCCCAAGATTGGCGAGCGTCCGCTGTTTGACCCCGAGAGGGCTGCTAACCTGGAGGCGACTTTCAAGGTGCTGGCAAATGCGACGCGGCTAAGGCTGTTGCATGCCCTTATTAGAGAACCCGACATATGTGTAGGTGAGCTGGCCCATAAGCTGGAGATGAAGATACCGGCGATCTCCAATCAACTGCAGTTACTTATGCTCAGGGGCATTGTGTCCTCCAGGCGCAATGGGAATAAGATCTCTTACAGAATTGTTGATCCGTGCATAATAAGTCTTCTCGACTACGGCCTCTGCTTAACTGAGGATCTCTACTCCGGCTCACAGCGCTCTTCTCTTGCAGCAGGTAATCGGTAATGCTTTAAAAATGAGATAATGATTCGCGACCTGACAGGGTGGCAGAAACGATCCATCCGAGTAGGAGCTAATATGTTGAAACATTTCTTTGTCACTACCTTAATTCTGGTATTCGCCTTTGTGAGTGCTACATTCACTCATGGGGCAAGCCAGAAAGAAAAAATGATACCAGACACTTCTGGTCTTATCGCGGGGGCTCTTACGGCGATCGGCGTGGATGAGTTCATGATCAATGTGAATCGGTACCGTGGACCTGTCCTCGTGAAAGGCGTGGTCAGTGCCGTGTCTGCCAAGCGACACGTGTTCGGTCTTATTGATATAGGTGAGTTTGACAGTTGCAAAGTCTTTACATGTGCCCGGTTGACGCTTCCTATCTTTTGGACCGGTCCGATGCCACAGGTCAAAGACACTCTTCTAGTGGAAGGTGAGGTCAAGGAAATAGACAAAAAGCTTGTCTTTGTTGCACGGGCATTGAAGAGAGTTGGATCGCCGCAAGAGGACTCGCCATGAGACCTTTTCAAGCAAGGCTTCGCACGGCCATTATCTCTGCGACAGTCTTCGTATCCGTGATGGCCATTCATTTCCTATGGGTCGGCATATTTCCCGAGAAGGACTCGGTGCAAGACCGTTGGGCAAGTGTGGCACTCACGGCGGAATCATCATGGTCAAGGACATACCTCGAGACTCAAGGTTACTGGCTAGGTTACTCTTATGCCTTGGCACTGACCTTCGCTATGGTCGCTTTACGCCGATACTGGCAGAATCAAGCCCGTGCTGAGAGAAAGCTCGCCATTGGCGGCCTCACTTTAACTGGGATCTTGGTTCTAGCTGGATGTTTTGTCATCGGATGCTGTGGCTCACCCATGCTGATCGTTTACCTGAATTTATTCGGAGCCGCGTTTCTGCCGCTAGCTAAGCCTCTTCTGGCTGGGATGACCACTTTGACGATCATTCTGGCATGGTGGTGGATGAATCGGAAAGCGTTAGTACCGCAGGCAAAGACCAGTAATCTCCCGGAAATACAAATCAACAAGGCCCAGGGGAGTTGTTGTCCCTCCCGGGAACAGGCTCAGAAGAGCCTGCCTCGGCGTGACCAGGCTTTTGTGGTAGGTTCCGTAGACACTCCTGCCGGCACAGTACCGCAGATCTCTTCGAAGCTCATCCCCGATGATATTTGGAGAGCCTTTAAGGTCCGCTGGGGTATAGGACGGCGGAATTACAAGGTGGATCCTGGGCTATATGCTTTGGGAAATCCAGACGACAGATCCTCGGTACTGGTCACGGCCAACTATAAGTTAACTTTTGATCGTCTGCGCGAGGCCCTACCAGGGCGAAATTCCTGGATACTTGTGCTGGACACCGAGGGTATCAATGTCTGGTGTTCAGCGGCAAAAGGCACGTTCGGAACGGAAGAGCTGGTCCGGCGAATTACCTCCAGCGGACTGCCTCAAGTGGTGTCCCACCGAGAGTTGATCCTGCCCCAATTAGCCGCCCCCGGGGTTGCGGCACATCAGGTTAAGAGGCTTTCGGGCTTCAAGGTCATATACGGACCAATTCGGTCAAGAGACCTGCCAGCCTTTCTTGACAGTGGCTTGGAAGCAACTCCTGAGATGCGACGAAAGACCTTTACCATCTGGGAAAGGGCAGTCCTGATCCCGGTAGAACTCGTAGGGGCCTTAAAACCAGGCCTAATCGTGATGGCTGTCCTCTTCCTGCTAGGGGGATTGGGAGGATGGGGAGAGTTTTGGGCGAATGCACTGAATTATGGTCTTCTTGCTGTTTTTTGTCTGCTCGCTGCGTTTTTTGCTGGTGCTGTACTAACTCCCCTTCTACTCCCCTGGTTGCCCGGCCGGGCTTTTTCCTCTAAGGGTCTGAGTATGGGCCTGATTACTGTAGGGGTTCTCACTTGTTTCCGGATTGAACAATTGACCACCTGGGCAGGACGTCTTGATGTGCTTGCCTGGTTTTTTTTGGTGCCAGCCGTGGCAGCTTTTCTGGGCATGAATTTTACTGGTGCCTCCACCTTCACCTCCCTTTCAGGGGTCAAAAAGGAGATGAAATGGGCTGTCCCCATGGAGATTACGGTGGCGGCAGTGGGACTGTGCCTCTGGGTGGGATCACGTTTTATCACTTAGGGAGTTCAAAACATGGGCCAAATGATCTATCTCAAGGATGTAGTTACCTTGGACTTGGACGACGAAAAGTGCGTGGGATGCGGCATGTGCACGATCGTTTGCCCACGTGCGGTTCTCGGCATGAATAACGGACATGCTCGGATTGAAAACCGCGACGCGTGCATGGAATGCGGGGCATGTGCACGAAACTGCCCTACCGAGGCTATCACCGTGCAAGCAGGGGTGGGTTGTGCTGCTGCAGTCATCAACGCAGCCTTGGGTCGGGACAGCTCTTCCTGTTGCTGCACCGTAGAGCACGATGAAACCTTGAGCGCTTCATCTAGGAGCTCAGAGATGCCCGAGAGGTCAGCCTGCTGTTGAGACTGTCGAAGAAGTCCAATTATTGCGTTTTGTGGACATCCAGATGTCGTAAAATCAACCACTTAGGAGCTCCAAAACCATGATTTTAGGGTTTTTCGACAGTCTCTGTAGTATACTTCAAATATTCGGGCCGTCGCTTTTTGGGGGGACACTGCGGTCCCTCGGCCGATGCCGGCAAGTTTTAACTGTTACCCAACCTCAAAAATTCCCAACTCTCCCGTCATTTGGGTAAGATGGTCAAATGAGGGGCACACTGACTCTAGGTGGGATCGCCATCATGGGCCATCCTGCTGAGNNGCTGAGCTTTTAGATATGGAAAGGGCAGGTGGTCTCCATTCTCTAGCCCCGAGATTTTGCATAAAGCTGAGAAGCTGAGGCTCGCGTCCTTTAATTTCTGAGAAGGGAAATCTTTCTGGCTTCACGAATAAGCAATAGCTCCCATCTTTGATTGACCCCAAAAGGGCGATAGCTCCCTGAGGCGCTCAATAATTGGAGGAAGCTTTTCGATAATGAAATCGATCTCTTCTTCGGTGTTATAGATACTCAGGCTGAACCGAATAGAGCCGTGGGCCGCGGTAAAGGGCACACCCATAGCGCGGAGTACATGCGATGGCTCTAACGAACCTGAGGTGCATGCCGAACCTGAAGAGGCGCAGATACCGAATTCATTCATCATAAGAAGGATAGCCTCGCCTTCCACGTATTCAAAGCTTATGCTGGTCGTATTAGGAAGACGATGCTCACGGTCTCCATTGACCATGGCGTTGGGCACTCGCTTCAGGATTTCATTTTCAAGCTTGTCCCTGAGATATCTTACCCGCCCGCCTTCCCCTTTTATATGTTCTGCGGCTAATTCACACGCCCTGCCGAGGCCTATGATAGAGGCAACGTTTTCGGTCCCCCCTCTCCGCCCCCTTTCCTGATGCCCACCGATCAAGAAAGGCGAAAACTTAGCCCCTTTGCGGACATAAAGGGCAGCGACTCCTTTAGGGCCATGGAGTTTATGACCTGAGAGAGAGAGCATATCTACGGGGACTCGCTTCACATCGATCGGAATTTTTCCCACTGCCTGTACAGCATCTGTATGGAACACAATGGCCCTCTCTCGCACCACCTGAGCGATCTCCTCTATCGGGAACACGACCCCGGTCTCATTGTTCGCCCACATAACGCTGACAATAGCAGTGCCATTGGACAGGGCCTTGTACAGATGTTCTAGGTTCAACCGCCCCTGCCGGTCCACCGGAAGGAATGTCACCCGATATCCATGCTTACTCAGATATTCACATAGGTTCTTAACAGCAGGGTGCTCGACCCGGGTTGTGATGATGTGTCTTCTGTCGGGATATGATGCAATGGCTGACCGGATGGCTGTATTGTCGCTTTCCGTACCACAGCTGGTAAATACTATCTCATCCGGAGTTGCCCCGATGAGGGTGGCCACCCTCTCACGCGCCTCTTTTAGTTTTTGTGCCACATCACCGGCGAAACTATACATACTGGATGGGTTGCCGTAGAGGTCGTGAAAGTACGGGAGCATCTCTTCCAAGACCTCGGGTGCAACCTGTGTTGTGGCATTGTTATCAACGTAAATCACTTTCATTATTCGACCTCCTCTACTACCAGCTCTGGTGTAACTAACTCACGCAGCTTAGATTCTACGTAGTGTTTCAGGGTAACCTCTGAGGCAACACAACTAGAACAGGTTCCGCGCAGCTTAACAAGGACCGTATTCCCCTCAACATCAATAAGCTCGATATCTCCCCCGTCCTTTTCAAGGGACGGTTTGATCTCGCGCCCTAACGTTTCCTCGATTAGTTTCATCTTTTGGATATTGCTCAGGCGAGCTGGCTTCCGCTCTACAATATGCCGCTTGCCATGGACCTTCTCAATAATCTCTTTGATCCCCTCATGGCACCTTCCGCACCCCCCGCCTGCTTTGGTATAGTGAGTCACATCTTCGACACTGGTGAGGTTGTTCTCGCGAACTACCCTCTCTATTTCAATATCAGTGACACCAAAGCATTCGCACACAATTTCACCTTCAGCCTTCTTTTCAGCCTCACCACGATAAGAGGCAATCGCCTCTTCTAAGGCATCCCTCCCCATTACGGAACAGTGCATCTTTTCCTTTGGAAGCTCCCCAAGATAACGGGCAATATCTTCGTTGGTGACCTTTTCTGCTTCTTCCAGGCTCATCCCCTTGATCATCTCGGTCAGTGCTGATGAAGAGGCAATGGCGCTTGCACAGCCAAAGGTCTGAAACTTAACCTCCTTAATCCGTTTCTGCTCATCAAGTTTAAAGGTAAGCTTCAGGGCATCGCCGCATGCGAGGGACCCCACTTCTCCCACGCCATCAGGGTTTTCAACCTCTCCCACATTCCGGGGATGCAGGAAGTGATCTTTGACCTTCTCTGTATAATCCCACATGGTACGCTTCTCCTTCGCGTTTCAGTTTTGCCGCTATTATTACGCCCCGTTAATTCGTGAATCAATCACAAGGGCCTGAGGACTTGGTAGCGCTCAAGGCTCAGCGGCAATAAGTCTCAGACCCATGATTATGAAGAAATAGAAATTGGGGCCAACCCTACCTCATATTGAGAAATGTGTTATATCGCTATAATAAGCATTCTTATGGGAAAATAAACCTCCCCCTTGCTGTTTTGTACGATGAGCGTTGGATGCCAATACAGCCTGCACCTTACTCGTAGATTAATCGCGGATGCTCCAAAATGACTTTTGTCTCAGGTGGCACCGGCTCTGTGATCCAAACGTTCCCTCCTACCACGGAGCGTGCTCCAACAACGGCCTTTTCTCCCAAGATAGTGGCTCCCGCGTAGATAATTACGTCATCTTCGATAGTGGGGTGCCGCCTCTTTCGTCGGAGGTGCTTTCCGGCGTCCTTTGGAAGCGAGAGGGCTCCCAGAGTTACGCCTTGATAAATCCGTACATTCTTGCCAATCACCGTCGTCTCGCCTATGACTACCCCAGTTCCATGATCAATAAAAAAACTCTCCCCGATCCGCGCGCCCGGATGGATATCGATGCCCGTAATGCTGTGGGCATACTCAGTCATGATCCGATGAAGGAGCGGAATTCCCTGGTCAGATAATTGATGGGCAATGCGGTAGACAGTTATGGCAAAGATCCCTGGATAGCTGAACACTATCTCGTCATAACTTTTGGCAGCGGGATCTCCTTCGTATACTGCGCGAACGTCAGTTGCCAAGACCTTCCGCATCGTGGGGATCGCTTCTAAGAATGTAAGGGCCTCTTTGTAGCCACGTGTAAGACATTGCACACACGGTCCATTGTAGCGAAGGCACTCATGCCGCAAGCTGAGGGTAATCTGCTCTGAAAGGATTTCAAACAGGGAATCGACAGACTGCCCCATTTGGTACCTGAGATTAGTTTCATCTACCTTTTCCTTAGTAAAGTAACCGGGGAAGAGGATCTCTCTGAGTCCTGTAATTATTTCGATGACTGACTCCTGAGAAGGGATCAATTCGGCGCCAATGTGCTCAAAGCATTCTTCATCGTAACAGCTCTCCACGATGCTTTTGATGACCTCTGGAAGCTGCCCGTGAAAGCGGACCTGAGTTTCAAGTCCTGTTGTGCACATCTGCAGATTGTTCTCTGTGTGATCAGATAGTTTCATGAGAGTACCTCCAGTTGAAAATCAGGGCAATCACCTGAACCTAGCGGCTGTTAGTCGAAAACATCCTCAGAGGTATCTCTGAGGCTCCTTGACGGATGCTTCTCCGCTGGTAACTAAACCTTTTTCTTATGCCATCTTTCACTGCTTCAAAGAAAGCAGCCCTGCTGACAAGTAAGAGCTTGTAGGCGTGGGTGAAAAGAGCAGGCACCATTATCGGTGGGGGTTCCCCCGAAGTATGGATACCTTCCCGTTCATCGTCGCAAGCCGAAATATCGTGCCAGTCTGCCCCTTCTCCGCCGGTGCAGGCGCACCGGCTCCTCTCCTGTCCGCGTGGCAGCCTCTTCGGCCACCAAGCGCACATAGATGGCATCAGCTATCTCTTTGTCTACGGCAAACTGCGTTTGATAAACCTGAAAGACATAAGAAGGGAAGCTCTGAACGAGGCTTATAGGTGTTCCCGGAAGAACGCCCATAGCCATCAGCTTCTGAAGTTTACCCGACTGTGGTGCATACAGATAGGCTATCCTGCCTCTTTGTCCCTGAGCTAGCTGTGAGAGGGGAGAGACGACTTTTTGCGCCTGAGTTTGTCGCTGCCAGCAGCATTTTCCCGGTGGTATCGGGCTGCCATGTGGGCAGATCTTAGGATGACCCAATAGAGTGCAGATACTTTCTTCCAACCCTCGGTCAAGCAAGTGCTCGAACTTACATGCCTTCTCATGGATGTGCATATCCGTTGCGCCCAGAACATCAGCCAGTAGGCGCTCAGCCAATCGGTGTCTCCTGACCACGTTTCTTGCCTCAGGCTGTCCCTTGGCGGTTAGCCTGACCTGGTCATCAGAGAGAGAAACATAACCTGCATTCAGCAGTTGCTCTAAAGGCGCCTTTTCAGTCAGCCTTAAATCATGTAGGGAAAGGGGACCCTCCCTTTTCTCTTTAGTGCGAATCCACAATGTCTCCAAGAACTCTTCAGCTTTCTCCGGCAGTTCCATTTTCCAGCCTCCTCAAGGCCTTTAAGGTCTTTATTAATCTTGGCTCCAAAGGCAGGTCAAAGCCGCAGTTAGGACACCTTACCCAACGACAGGCGCCAGCCAATGGGCACCCCTTGCAGGCGACTCTACTGTCCTCTTTTCGAAATTGGTAGCCACACAAAGAGCATTTCACAGTGACACCGCTAACCTAGTGAGCACTTGATTGAGGGCGAACCCCACCAAGAATGCAAAGGGGAAAGTAAAGAAGGCTATAGCCAGTGCCGTTTTTACCCCCCTTTCTTTTAGCATTACCAAGAACTGAGCGATACAGGGAATGAAGAGGGTAAGGGTAACCGCAGCCACCAGCAGCGGTATCCCTGACAGCACGCCCGAGCTATGGAGGTCATATAACCCCGCTGCGCCGAAATCTCGCCTAAAGAAGCCATACACGAAGGCAACAGCAGCCTCTGGAGGCAACCCGATGAGTTTGACCACAGGCTCAAGTCCGCCGATGACTAAGTCAAACACCCCCAGCAACTTTCCCGCCCAGAGCAAAACGCTGGCAAGGATGAAAACTGGCAACACCTCCACAAAGTACCACTCCATCCGAGTATAGGTCTTGATCAGGATGTTCGAAAGCCTGGGTAGCCTAAGTGGCGGGACTTCCATGTAGAAGCTAGCTCGCTCACCCGGGATAACCTTAGCAGCGAGGTAGCCAACAAGCAGCAATATAAAACCTACTACCCCAACCCAGATGAGGAGCACTAGGCCTCGTCCAGACAAAATGGCGAAAATAACCCCCAGTTGGGCGGAGCAGGGAATGGCTAAGGCCAGGAGGAGGGTACTGATAATCCGCTCTCTCCTGGTCTCAAGGGTCCTAGTGACCACGGTGGCCATGGTATCGCAACCAAACCCCAGGACCATGGGTATTACCGCCCGACCGCTAAGTCCAATCCCCTTAAACACTCTGTCAATAAGCATGGCTAGCCTAGGGAGATAGCCGCTGTCCTCGATTATGGAGAAGACAATAAAGAAAGTGCCCACAATGGGGAGGATTATAGCGATAGCATAACTCAACCCGAGGGTGATGATCCCGTATTCTCCAACAAAAAGGTCCTGAAGGGGCTTTAATGGAATAAGGCGAATAGTAAGACTGCTGAACCACGGGTTGAGCCACTCCCCGAATATAGTGCCCTCGATGAAGTCCACTAGAGTCCCGGCGCCAAAGACACCAACAAAACGATACAGCCCGAAGTAGAGAAAGATGAAAAGGATGGGGACTCCAGTTAGGGGATTCATCATGGCGCGGCTTAAGCTCTCAGCAAACACCTTACTTAGTTTTTCCTTGCGCCTTACCGTTACTGCCACGATGCGCTGCACCTCTTGCCGTTGCCTCAAGGCGATGACATAGCTTAAAGGTTGGCTGTAGCTAGCCTCGATCTTTGCAACGGCATCTTGGATTGACGTGTAGAGCGCACCTTCCTGCTCTTTGACCTGTCTCTCTATTTCAGGGTCTCCTTGGAGAAGGAGCAGTCCAATGGTTCTCTTGGAGACGGCGTAGCTTCCGCTGAGCAAGCCTTCGATGCTAGCTAAGGCGGATTCAAGAAGCTCATCATACTTGAGCGGCACATCTTTGGCGTCTAACATATTCCACTACCCTCTTTCGTAAATCCCCCATTCCCCGACCGCTGATAGCCACGGTGGGAACTACGGGGATTCTCAGTTCCTCCTCGAGCCTTTTGACATCGATTTCTATCCCTGCCGCTTCACTCTCATCCATCATGTTGAGGTCTAGCATGATGGGAAGTCCGGATTCGATGAACTGGAGTGTAAGCGGTAGCAGCCTTTCTAGATTCTTAGCGTCCACCACATGGAGGATTACCTCTGGTTTCTCTTCCAGAAGAATCGACCTGGCTACCCGTTCCTCCTCAGTAATGGGAAGCAGAGAATACATCCCGGGGGTATCTATCACCTCGAATTCTTCATCCTCAATCCTCGCCTTGCCTCGTGACACAGTAACCGTCGTGCCCGGATAATTAGAAACGGTAACGTAACGCCGAGTAAGGTTATTGAAGACCACGCTCTTCCCCACATTTGGGCTGCCGATAATCCCTATCTTTCCAGAGCCATTACCTTTTGTGCCCGACCCTGCCCCATGGCAGCCGCCATCTCTTTTGCTCAAGCCAAAAGATCTCAAGCCTTTCAACAGCTTTCTCCACAAGGCCATCTTGACAGTTTCCCCTACACTTTAAATCTGGTAAGCATGCGGAATTTGTACGTAATTGTGCCAGGTCCCACGCCGTTACCTCGCCCCTACGAGCATCACTGCAGGGATGTTCTCCGTAGAGTGTCCTCTAAGTGATGCTAAGCCTCGCACGCTGGTTCCTTTGATATGATGGAAAGATTAAGGGAGTGGAGCATGACTCCACCCCCTGCCATGCGGTTAATTCCACCACCTACCTGCTCCGTAGCCTCCCATATGCCAGCAACAGTTCCTGCCGTATCCTCTGCCATAGGAGCCTTTCGGAGCCAACTTGCGCACCTCAAACTCGAAGGTGATCCGCTCCTGAGCCAGCTTTGCCCTCAGCTCACTAATCTCTTTCTGGAGGGCCTTGGCGTTTTCCGCATCGGGGTTGGGCACGGTCAAGAGTGTATTGAGCTCCGCTTGTTTGGCCTCGATTTCATTTCCAAGCCGAGCAGTCACATCATGAAATTCCTGGTGGAGAGTGTCCAATTGGCTGCGCTGCTCTTCCGTGAGCTTGCCGTAGCCTCTGCCATAACGCCCGCAGCACCCAGGATCGTCTCCCCAGTACCCCATCATATGATGGCCTCTTCCCCACCCTGGATTGTGGGCGAACAGGGGCATAGCAAGGACCGCAACTAACGCTAGACCTCCCAATATTGCAAACAACCTTCTCATTTTTCTACCTCCCTTATTGTTGAGATCCTGTTCTAGTGTTTACCTGCTGATACCACATTGTGGTATCTATCTATAAGGTAAACTAATGGTTCCTTTGTCTATGTCAAGTTCTTTCTCTCAAACACTCTCTGGATCTCATGCATCTCGGGAATGCTGACCCAGGGAATTGGAAAACAGGGAAAGAACCCCTTTACATTGGCCACATCGTGGTATAAGTAGCGAGGGGGAGTTTTTCAGTGGACAGAAAGGAGTTATCTCATATTCGACGGCAATTGGGAAAGACTCAAACTCAGATGGCACAATTGCTCGGCACCTCGCTTAAGGCGATACAGAGCTTCGAACAGGGGTGGAGAAAAATCCCCGTCCATATTGAACGACAACTGCTGTTTCTCCTGGCCATGAAGAGGACTCGAGACAGGGAGCACAAGCCCTGTTGGGTCATTGAAGGGTGCCCCATGGAAACGAGGCAAAAGTGCCCGGCATGGGAATTTCAAAGCGGACACCTTTGTTGGTTTATTAATGGCATGATATGCCGTGGAGAGGCGCAAGCAAGCTCGCGTGAGAAGATGGAAACGTGCCGAAAGTGCGAGGTATTCCGATCTATTGTGCCTTCTCTTTGAGAGATGCAATACTGGGTTTTTTCTCTTGGTGGCAACCTAGCCTATCCTTCCAGCAAGATGACAGACCGCCAACCCTTCTGATAGCTCGGCCCCCATAGGAGGCGGTACCGATTTGAAGAACTAGAACAAAACTAAGAAGGGTTTTATTTTGCCAAGCTTTTTGCTGCTGTAAGGGCAGTACGGAAGGGGAGGTGTAAATGCCTAACGGACAAAAAGAGATTAAGGTCAACTTTCCCCAGCAGTTGCAAGGGGGAGCGTACGCGAACAACATGTTTGTGACACATACGAAAGAGGAATTCGTCATGGACTTCCTCATGGTAGCATCACCTCTGGCGCTGTAACAGCACGGGTTATCATAAGTCCAGGCCATATGAAACGCATCATCGCTGCGTTGCAAGAGAATGTGAAGAAATATGAACAGAAATTCGGCAGCATCACAGCAGCAGAAGAACCAAAAGGCACAATAGGTTTTCATTAGGTCTGAGCATTGACTGGTGAAGGCAAGGAATGCCAGCGAACCGATGGCCCCTTAAGTATGAACGAGGTCGAAAAATAGGAGATCAAATCCGGCAAAATCAAGTCGGTTTAGTTCTTGGAATGAACCAATAGGGAGATGGAGCTGAATGGTTATTTGAATGGCAATTAATCAATTCGGGCGTAGAACGCGAGGCTTCGAATACAGTTGGCATGGGTCGCACACTGAGATACTGTGTGCGTTAAACGCGGAAGAAACTCCCTCTTCGCTTGCCCAGGGGAGGACTAGAGCGCGACTCCTGGGATACGAACTCATTCAAAATCCAGAACTTAGACCGGCCGTTTCTTAGAAGTATTCGATAAAATAATGATCCGCCTATGGAGGGCTCGACTGGGTTATCATCGTTGTCGGAAAATCTCACTGTCCAATAATACCTTGTGCTCACAAATGCAAGCGAAGGGGATGAAGGTCGCCGGCTTTACTGAGGATAGGGTGGTCATCAAAAAGATTTTGAAACACTTAGGGATCTGGTTAGCCAAAAGAAACCCTCCCGCAAGGCCAATGCTCCACCAGTAAATATCCACTTAGGTCCAATCTTGTGACGATTACCTCTGCAAAGAGCCCAATTATCCCATTGAGACTATGCCTCCTAAATCTTAAAGACGGTCACGGGATTCAACGGAGGCCTTTATCCAGATTTAGCCAAAAAGACACAACACCCAATAAATTCCATTGCTGTAAAGATGTCCCTCCCTGCCTTTGACACCCCTCACAAGCCTCCCGCCATGCCTACCCCAATAACGGCATATGTTGTAGTCCTTTTCCCGTTGATATATAAGGCCACTCCACCTATGCTTCCCCTCCAACAAGCGGAGTTCCTATCAATTCAATTTATCAATACGAGACGAACTTCATGGGGTCACCATCGTTTGCATGCACCGTCTTCCCGGTTACTAGCCAACCGATGGTCGTCACTTTTTTTCCGATATGCGCATGGAGGTCCCGGGCCCTGACAAAATCCAGTCCTTTCAAGATATCCTTGTATCGGTCGAGGGGACGGAGGGAGAGGAGAAAGCCCAGGGTGTCCAACTCGTGTTTCAGCGTGAGACTTTTTGGGTAAGGAGCTTCTTTTACGGGAAAGAGGGCCGGAGGGCTGGAAAACAGGGTGGAGGCCCTGAGACAAGCGGACTTGCAAGCCGCCAAGGTGTAGCTGGTCGAATGCGGTTTGCAGAAGCTGTAACCGTCAAAGCCCATCATCATCTGCCAGACATCCTCTATCACTTTCACGCTGACACCCCGCTCACGAGCCCCCTGAACAAATCAGGCATAAAAGTCACGAAGTTTTTCTCCCTATGCTTTTTGCTGTCGAATAATAGCTTGACAAGATGACGCTCTGTGTCTTAGTTTAGTTTGAGGTGCCACAATGTGGTATGAAAAAAGCCGCAGAAACAGAAAGGAAGGCGTCTGTTAAAGTCATATAGGTGAGCTAAGGGTAAAGGGAATGCAAACATAATCTGAAAGAAGGCAGACATTGGAAAGAGCAAAAATTGTATTTGATTATTCCTCTCTCTACAAAAAGGAGGACTGGTGGGCCTGCTGGGTTGGCTTCTTCATCTTGGCGCTATGTATCCCAGGTGTAATTGGTATAGTTTATAAACCGCCCAAAGTTCACAAGTGGGTAGCCAACCCTTTAGATGCGCTTACCGGTGACACCCTCCTCGCGTATCTAATTATGTTTATTGGTCTCGTTCTTATATACATTATAGCTGTAAGGATAATGGGCGAGAGGGTCAAAACGTATGTCCCGGCTTTTCTTGGTGTCTTTATAATTGGAATCATCAGCATGGTGATAGGCCATGAGACGACCCTCAAAGCGTATGGGCTTTCATATCCACTATGGGCACTTATAATTGGGCTACTGATATCCAACACAGTTGGAGTGCCAAAGTGGATGAAGCCAGGGGTGAGAACCGAGTTGTATATTAAATGCGGCCTAGTAGTCCTGGGCGCTGAGATCCTTTTTCCTAGGATAGTGGCGCTGGGACCTTATGGTCTGGGTATAGCCTGGGGCGTTACCCCTGTTGTCCTCTATGTTATGTATTTATATGGTACGGGGATTCTTAAAATGGAGAGGCAACTCGTCCTGCCCATATCTGCGGCAGCGTCAGTCTGTGGTGTTTCAGCTGCAATTGCCACGGGCGCTGCCTGTAAAGCCAAACGAGATCACATAACCATCGCTGTAGGGCAGACACTAGTATTTACTGTAATAATGATGGTGGCTATGCCTGCCCTTACCCGCCTTTTCGGCTTTACTGAACTCCTAGGCGGTGCTTGGATTGGAGGAACGGTTGATTCTACTGGTGCTGTTCCTGCCGCTGGTGAGATGCTAGGCCCACTAGCCATGGAGACGGCAGTAACAATTAAGATGATTCAGAATGTGCTAATCGGCGTAATTGCCTTTGTGGTGGCAACGATATGGGTAACCAGGGTTGAAAGAGTTCCCGGGGGTGCAAAACCAAGTCCCTGGGAGATTTGGTTCAGGATGCCAAAATTCATCATAGGCTTTCTGGTCGCCTCCCTGATCTTCTCATTTGTGCTTATGCCAACAATGGGTAATGAGGCAGTCAGCGGCATTCTGAAGTTTTCAAAGGTCTTTCGTAAGGAGTTTTTCAGCTTAGCCTTCGTAAGCATCGGGCTTGACAGCAACTTCAGAGAATTAGGCAAGTATTTTAAGGGAGGTAAACCAGTCAATCTGTACTGGGTAGGGCAAACCTTTAACATCCTGTTGACCCTCTTAGTTGCATGGCTGCTGCTTAGCGGAGCTTTATTTTCTGTTCCGGCTTTCTAGTTAATAGTTACCCACAAACGGTTGACTGTCGCAGTTCTACGAGGAGAGCTTGAGCGCAACTTCTGGGACCAATGAAAGCTCATCTTGGCTGTAGAGCCCCTGATCCACTGCATAGCCCGAACTGAGCTCTTTCTTGCTGGGTCAACAAGGCTCCTTGTGGCCGCCCGTTTTGGCGAATCTGCCGTAGCGGCCCTTGACTACCTGTTTGATTCCTTCGATTCTCAGCCTTCTTGAATAAAATCCTGGATCTTGATAAAGGCTACCTCTTCTGCTACCAAGGAGCTTCGGGATCATAGTCTGGAAAGATATTCATCCTTATTAAATAAAATCTCGTACCAATCATCAGCCTCTGGGGGAGGAGGACAAATCTCTCTCCATTCAAGATATTTCTGTTCGCTTTCGCATTCCAAAAATAGTACAAAGCCCTCTTTACCCTTAACAAAATAGATGTCCTTTAATGTTACACCCTCTATCCGAGAGGTAGTTTCTCCTAAATGTGACAACAGATTATCTAATTCAATTCTGTCTTCAATTCTATGGCCAGCGTGCTTAAGTATTAACATAACCCTCTTTCCTTTTTTACTGGACTTGTATGCCGGCCCTTAATTTTGCTACCCAAAATGGAGCTTAAAGGATTCAGGAGGAAGGATCAAGGTCAAAAGCCGAGCAAAAATCGAAAATGATAAAACGAAGAAAACATAGACAGACTCCACGATATGTTGTGGTATCTGGGAGCACACTCGGATCTAAGGTTTCTTGCCACATACTTAAATTCGAGAAATCTAAGAATTGCATGTCGTAGTTCAAAGGTCAATATCAGGTTCAACCTCGGCAGCGAAAAACTCGGCGGGAAACAAATACTTCAAGATGCATTCTTGCCTTTGGAATATAGTAAAAGTTGTTTAATCGCGATTGAACTCAACAACTATTTCCCATGAAGAATATCCATCCAACGAATCGCCCCCGAATCGCTC